>Ga0068859_100000581_pt1 | contig 36448 bp, 32 predicted proteins | sample KBSSwiS22_FD_66585 | JGI IMG/M metagenome (GOLD analysis project Ga0068859, IMG submission 66585) | Switchgrass rhizosphere microbial communities from Kellogg Biological Station, Michigan, USA - KBS Switchgrass S2-2 | ecosystem: Host-associated > Plants > Roots > Rhizosphere > Soil ... | reverse complement strand
GATCATGTGTCGTCGGCGGATGCGGGAGTCTCGCCGCTTAATAAACTGTCCTAGACAACCCAAAGAAAACTGGAAACTGGACGAGTTGGAGGTCTCGAAATCGAAATTACAAGATTTCAAATTGGACAGACTGGCGGGCACATGTCCAATTTGAAATCTTGTAATTTCGATTTCGAGACCTCCAACTCGTCCAGTTTCCAATTTCTTCCCTGATCCCCTTCTCCCGGGAACTTCGGTTCCAGGCACCTCTCCACTTGGCTTACAATAATCTGCTGATGTCGAACTACGAACCTGTCCTGCTCAAGTACGTCCACGACCCGCGCACTCGGGAAATCGATCGTTATATGGAACTTGGCGGCTATGCAGCCGCCCGCAAGGTGCTGAAAGAGCTGACGCCGGCAGACGTCATCGAGACCACCAAGGCGACCGGGCTTCGAGGTCGCGGGGGCGCCGGCTTTCCAACCGGCATGAAGTGGAGTTTTGTTCCGAAGAACACCGGGAAGCCGACCTACCTGTGTTGCAACGCCGACGAAAGCGAGCCGGGCACCTGCAAGGATCGCGTCATCCTCGAACGCGATCCTCATCAACTGATCGAGGGAATGATCATCGCGTCGTACGCCGTGGACTGCCATCTGGCGTTTATCTACATCCGTGGTGAATTCACGCTTGGCTATCGCGTCATGGAAGCCGCGCTCGAGGAGGCTCGAGCACGCGGGATGCTGGGGCGCGGGATTCAGGGTTCGAGTTTCGACCTCGAGATCATTCTGCATTCAGGCGCCGGTGCATACATCTGCGGAGAAGAAACGGGACTGCTCGAGTCGCTGGAGGGCAAGCGCGGGCACCCGCGGCAGAAGCCGCCCTTCCCGGCGGTTTCCGGCCTCTACGGTTGTCCAACTGTGGTGAACAACGTCGAGACGCTGGCGAACCTGCCCCACATCTTCAACAGGGGCGTGGACTGGTACAAGAGCATCGGTTCGGACGAAAAAAATACGGGACCCAAGCTCTACTGCGTCAGCGGCCATGTGAATAAGCCGGCGGTTGTTGAACGAGAGCTGGGAATTCCTCTTCCTGAACTGATCTATGACGTCTGTGGAGGGATACGGAACGGAAACAAACTCAAGGGAGTGATTCCCGGCGGTTCTTCAGTTCCGATTCTCACGCCGAACGAGATCGATGTTCGAATGGACTTCGACTCTCTCGCGAAGAAGGGAACTCTGCTCGGTTCCGCAGGCTGCATGGTGATTGACGAGACGGCCTGCATCGTCAGGCTGGCGTGGCGAACCGCGCGGTTTTATGCGGAAGAGACCTGCGGACAGTGCACGCAATGTCGGGAAGGGACCTGGTGGATGGATCAGGTCCTGCATCGAATCGAACACGGCCACGGAAAGATGCAGGACCTCGACATGATTCTGGACATGTGCTCGAACATGAAAGGCGTCACCATTTGTGTGCTCAGCGACGCCTGCGCGATGCCCGTTGAAGCGATGATCAAGAAATTCCGTTCGGAATTTGAGTATCACATCACGGAAAAGCGCTGCATGGTTGGTGCGGTTACTTCGCCGGCGGTGGCAGAGTCCGCGCTTCGATAACGGAGTTGAAGCCGTTTTTGTGGCTGCCGTCGCAAAACGGCTTGTTTTGCGACATCCCGCACCGGCACAGCGAAATAGCCGTCCGGCCCGAAAGATCAAAGTCTTTCCCCTGGGAATCCCTGATCACAAAATTTCCCGTAACTCGAAGCGGGCCATTGGGATTACAAACAATGATGGTTGGTTCTTCCATTTCGTTCCTCCACTGGGCGTGATTGTAGCGTAGATTGCTCTACCGGAAACGTAGGGTTTGGCGCTATAATCCCGCGCCCAATGGTATCCGCTTGAGTCTTTCGGACTTGCATTGGGACCGTGAGAAGTTACGGCTGGTTGTACGTCAAACAACCTACGTTTTGTCAGGGGATCGGGGGGAAGCCCGAAGAAGAGAGGCCCAAAAGTGGACGAGAAGAAAGTTCAAAAATACAAACAGCGGCTGACAGAGGAGTACCAGAAGCTCATCCGCTCCATCAATCGGAACCGGCTTGCCGAAGAAGAAATTACGCTGGAAAACACCGAGGATGAAGGGGATCTCGCCACGATCAGCCACAACAAGGAATTGCTTTACAACCTTCATGAAAGCGATTTCCAGCGTCTGAAGTCGATTCAGGAAGCGTTGAAGCGAATGGACCGGGGCGAGTACGGCGAGTGTTTGCGTTGCGGCGAAGATATCAATGAGAAGCGCCTCCTGGCCGTTCCGTGGGCGACTCTCTGTATCCAGTGCCAGGAAGAAGCTGAAAGGGAAGGCGCGACCTCCCGCCCTGTTGTGGCCGGCAAATCTGACGACGACGACGACGAATAGGGAACAAAAAGATTCGGGGTCAGACTACTCGAACCCCAAACTCGGGGAGCACCGACAAATTTCCCAGGAGTTTGGGGTTCGAGTAGTCTGACCCCGAATCTTTTTCACACCGCGGCGATCTCGCGCACCAGCAGAAACAATCCCATACCTGCAAATACCAGAAGCGCCATCTTGACGCCGTGCTCGCGATTAACTTCGGGCATCAGGTCTGTCGCTGCGACGTAGAGTGTGCATCCGGCAGCCAACGGCAGGGCAAAGTTCGGAGAACCTGCGGCGTAGAACGCCGCAACACCGATCAGCGTCGATATTCCGAGAAGAACACTGGCGGCAAGCGCTCGTCCCGGCGGATGGCCCGTGCTCCTTACAATCGAGGCGATCGTAAAGCCGTCCGGAATCTTGTGAAGGAACATCGCAAGGAAAACAAGAAGCCCGAGCCCGCTCGACACCGAGAAGCCCGCGCCGATCGCCACGCCATCGAAGAAGGTGTGCACGAGCATTCCGATAAAAGCCGAAACGCCCAGCGTCAGGTTCATTTCATCGTGGTGAGTTTCCTCGCCGAAGTGCAGATGCGCCGCGAAGGTGTGTTCAAAGAAGTGGACGATGAGGTAGCCCGAGATGAGAAAAATCGGCCACCATTCTTTTGTCGTCTCCACGCTCTCCGGAACCATCTCAAGCAAAACCGTGCCCAGCATGAATCCGGAACCGACGGCGATGAAATAGCGCAGCGATCGCTGAGGCCAGTTCTTTTGAGTCACCATCAGGCCGCCGATCACATTGGCGCTTGCGGCGATGAGGGCGAAGAGGAGGCTCGGAATCAAGGCCGTCACCCGCTGTGGCGGATCTCCATGATGTCTCCATCCTTCACGATGTAATCCTTGCCTTCCAGACGCAGCAGTCCCTTCTCCTTCAACGCCTGGTGGCTTCCGTGTTTAACGAAGTCGTCGTAATGGCAAACCTCTGCGCGAATAAAGTGCTCCTGCAAATCCGTGTGAATCGCGCCCGCTGCGCGCTGGGCATTCGTGCCTCTCGCAATCGTCCACGCGCGGCACTCTTCTTCACCAACGGTGAAGAAGGAAATCAACCCGAGCAGTCGATACGTAGTGCGGATCAAACGCGCTGAACCGGATTCCGTCAGTCCATAGTCGGCGAGGAACGTTCGCAACTCTTCGGGCGGCAGTTCAGCCATCTCCGCTTCAAGCTTTCCGCACACGATCGTTCGATCGAGATTCGCAGGGAGGTTCTGTGGAGTCTGCATCTCGGTGAGACGTGAGAGTTGATCCTCGCCGATATTCTCGACTTCGATCATCGGCTTCTCGGAGAGGAATGCGAAACCTTTGACAAGTTTCTTCTCTTCGCTGTCGGTCTCCATTTCACGAAGAGGTTTCTCAGACTCAAGCCACGCCTTCGCGCGCACGAGGTAATTCATCTCGATCGTCAGCGCTGGAGTTTTTCCGCCCTTCTTCATATCTTTCTCCACACGTTCCATGCGCTTTTCAATCGATGCAATATCCGCAAGCATCAATTCATAGTTGAGATCGCGACGATCGCGCTCCGAATCGATCGAGCCCGCAGGATGCGGTGACGCGGCATCTTCGAAAGCGCGAACAACGTGGATGAGAACGTCTACTGTTCGCAGCGGTGCCAGCGCGACATCCTGACCGCGGCCGCGGGTCAGGGCGGGTACATCGACGAATTCCACCACGGCGTAGGTCGTTTTCTCGGGCTTGAACACGGAGGAGAGATAGTCCAGCCGGGCGTCCGGAACCTGGATCGAAGCGACATTGGGCTCCTGCCGCCGGGCCCCGGATCCCCCTCCCGAAGCCTTGCCACGAGCGAGAATCTGGAAAATCGTGGACTTCCCGGAACCCTGCAGCCCTATAATGCCAGCTTTCATAGACGCCAAACCTTAGCACATAACTTATTCAAAAAATTAGGGTCGAGGAGGCAAAAAACCTCAAATTTCCTGTTGACAGGGTGGGGCCTCCCCATTAGATTTGGGTGGCCCGAAATGGAAATTTAAGGGCGATCCTGTTTAAATTTGGAATTTTAAGGACGAAATTAGACGATGTTGCGCGGAAATGCCACGGCTACGGTGGACGACAAGGGACGATTCAAAGTCCCGGCGCAGTACCGCGACTACATCGAAGAGACCTGGGGCAGTGACTTCTACGTCACAAGTTTCGAAGGCGAATCGGTTCAGATTTATCCCCTTCCTGTATGGCAAGAAATCGAAGAAAAACTCGCCAAGCTACCTTCACAACACCCTACGAAAAAGAAGTACCTGGACCGTACGAGTTATTACGGTCACTCGACCTCACTGGATAAATCTGGCCGCATTTTGATTCCTGCGTTGTTGCGGGAGTCCGCCAAGATGGCGGGGGAAGTTGCTGTCCTCGGTGCACTCACCTATCTGGATGTTTGGAACCACGCTTTGATTAAGACGCGGCTGGAAACCCAGACCGTAACCAACGAAGACAAGGAAATCCTTTCGCAGCTGGGCATCTAGCAGGGGGACGAATGAGTGATGTATGGGCACCGAGCTGTACTACTCAGCGAAACCCTGACCTGGCTCGATCCGCAACCGGGACGCCGCTTTATCGATGCGACCTTCGGTGCGGGCGGGCACACTCGGGCGCTGCTCGAACGGACTGCTCCGACCGGTTCAGTTCTGGCGCTGGACATCGACGATGCCGCACTCGAAGCGGGTATCGAACTGCAGCGGTCCTCTGGCGATCGGCTGATCCTGGCCAAGGCCAACTTCAGGGACATTTTCCCGGTAGCGCAAGAGCGGGGCTTCCTCGGTGTCGATGGAATTCTGGCGGACATCGGAGTCTCGTCGATGATGTTCGACGATCCGGAGCGGGGGTTTTCCTTTATGCGTGAAGGCGCCCTCGACATGCGAATGGACCGCACCCAGCCTCTGACGGCGGCGGAGATCGTTAACACATACGGGGAAAAGGAGATCGCGAACATCCTTTATGAGTTCGGCGAAGAACGCCGTTCTCGTCCCATCGCCCGGTCCATTGTCCGCTCGCGGCCTCTTTCCTCGACGGCGGATCTGAGCCGGGCTGTCGAGCGAGTTCTTGGTTCGCCGCGATACGGGCGAATCCACCCGGCAACGCGAACATTTCAGGCCTTGCGTATTGTCGTCAATGCGGAGTTGGAGAGCCTCGAGCTCTTTTTGAGTTCCGCCCCCCGCTGCCTGAGGGCGGGCGGACGTCTGGCTGTCATCACGTTTCACTCGCTGGAAGACCGGATCGTGAAGAACGCCTTCCGGACGTCTCGCGATCTGGGCATTCCACTAACAAAAAAGGTCGTTACTGCCGGGGATGCCGAGACCTCATCCAATCCCCGGGCAAGAAGCGCCAAATTACGGGTATGGGAGAAGAGCCATGTCAATTGAAGTTGTCTTCGAGAAGCGCATCAACAACACCAATGTTTGCCGTGATGTGGATGTCGTGCAGCGCCGTCAGTATTTTCTGCTGACCTTTCTGTTTGCGGTGTTCGTGCTGGGCTTGCTGCTCTATGGATGGCAGCAGTACCGCTTCCTGCGCCTGGGCTATGACATTTCGAAGCTCAAGGAAAGGAAGGAAGAACTTCTGGAGGACCAGCGACGGTTGGAACTCGACCGGAACCTCTGGGCAAGTCCTCGGTACATCGACAGCACGGCGCGCAATGATCTCGGGATGGTAGTTGCGGCACCCGGTCAGATTGTCAGTCTTAGCGGTGATGATCTGAACAGCACTCCTCCATCTGTGGACGTCGCGGCCGTTCGCTGACGCTCTGAGGAGGTGTGATGTGAAGAAGGAAAAATTACCGGCGAGACGTGTCCGTGTTCTGGCAGCCCTCATGGCGATCTGGAGCGTGGTAATTGGCGCGCGCTTGTTCTTTCTTCAGATCGTCGAGTCCAAAAACTATATTGAAAAAGCCGCCCACCACCAGCAGGACACCGTCCGAATCACCCCACGCCGCGGCGATATTTTGGACACTGATGGAAACGTGCTGGCCAGCAGTGTCATTGTGGATTCCCTGTTCGCAAAACCCAATGAAATGACGGATCCTGCGGCTGTAGCGCGAGAGCTTGCCCCGCTTATCAACATTCCTGTTAAGGATTTGACCCGCAAGCTGGATCCGGACAAACACTGGGTGTTCGTCAAACGCAAGATCACCCAGCGGGAACGCGAGCTAATCGAAAAAGCGAAGCTTCCCGGCGTGGGTTTCCGGCAGGAGTTCAAGCGCTTCTACCCCTACCGCAAAACGGCAGCCCACTTGCTCGGATACGTGGATATGGACGAGGTGGGAAAGAGCGGTTTGGAGGCGAGCTACAACCGTCTGGTGGGCGGGGAGCCCGGCACGATGCTCTTGCTGCGGGATGCACACGGCAAAACATACCAGCGCGAGCAGCAGGTCCCCTTGGCGGGAGCAAACCTGACGACGACAATCGACAGAAACGTTCAGTTTTTTGTGGAACAGGAGCTGGCTGCTGTCGCGCAGCAGACGCACGCCGCCGGAGTCTCCATCCTTGTGATGGACCCCAATTCGGGAGCGATTCTGGGCAATGCAAACTGGCCCACGTATGACCCGAACTGGTATCGAAACTCTCCCGAGACCAGCTGGACGCTGAATCCTTCTCTCGGCATGGTCTACGAGCCGGGATCAACATTCAAGATGGTTACCGTCGCCGCAGCTCTTGAAGAGGGCCTCGCAAAACCTGACGAGAAAATCTTCTGTGAGAACGGCGCAATCGTTCTTCACGGAAGAAGAATCGAAGATCACGACCCCTACGGCTGGCTCACTGTAAGTGAGATCATCCAGAACTCGTCGAACGTTGGAGCGATCAAGCTCGGCCTCCGCGTCGGTCAAGAGCGTCTGAAGAGTTATATCGACCGATATGGGTTCGGTCAGAAAACCAAAGTCGATCTGCCGGCCGAAGCTCCTGGTCTTGTGCGCAACCTTGCGGACTGGCAGAAAACGTCCATCGCCTCCATATCCATGGGGCATGAGCTGGCTGTCACGCCGCTGCAGATCGCAGCGATGGTTTCGACGGTCGCTAATGGCGGCATTCGGTACAAGCCGTATGTCGTGAAAAAGATCGACGATCCCCGTCAGGGAATCACCGAAATCAAGCCCAGTGGCGAGCGGGTGATGTCGCAGGAGACGGCACGGCAGCTTCGATCGATGCTGGAGGACGTGGTGACTGATGGCACCGCGAAGACGTCCAGGCTTGAAGGCTACCGGGCTGCCGGCAAAACGGGCACTGCGCAGAAAGTCGATACGGTGAATGGTGGCTACTTCAAGTCGAAGTATGTGTCGTCGTTTGCCGGTTTTGTTCCCGTGTCGAACCCCAAGCTCGCCATCGTCGTCGTGATCGATGATCCCAAGGGCCAGCACTTCGGCGGAATGATTGCGGCGCCTGTATTCAAGCGCATTGCCGAGCAGTCGTTGAGAGCGATGTCTGTCGTGCCCGATGTTCCGGACTACGCACCGCGGTACACGGTGACTCCAGAAAGGACCAAAGAAAAGCCTGCGCCTCCTTCCGGCACGAAGAAGCCGGATTACAACGTTTTGGATGCCACGCTCAGGGCGCCCCTGGGCAGCCAGCGAGCTCTCGAACTTGGTGAGATTCTGGTTCCCGATTACGCGGGCCAGTCGTTTCGCCGGGCTGTGGACGACAGCATCAAGCTTGGTCTCGAACCCATAAGCGTGGGTTCAGGTCGAGTCGTTGCCCAGTCTCCGCCTCCGGGCACCCCCGTGCGCCCGGGTACGGAGATTCGACTTACGCTCTCTCTGCAGAGATAGCCATGGTACTGAAGGCGATGCTGAGCGGGTGCAGCGTACTGCACACCCGTGGCGACCTGGACGTCAGGATTTCCGGAATCGCGCTGGATTCTCGTCAGGTTGCTCCCGGCTTCGTTTTTGTCGCGATTCGCGGACTGAAGATGGATGGCAATCGTTTCGTTCCTGATGCGATTGCGCGAGGTGCTGCCGCGATCGTTTCTGCGCTGCCTGGAGATTCCTGCCCCGGTACAACATGGATCCGGGTTTCCGATGAGCGGGAAGCGCTGGCGATGCTGTCGGCAAATTTCTACAGCCATCCGGCAACGAAGCTCCACGCCATCGGCGTCACAGGAACGAACGGCAAGACCACGACGACCTATCTGATCGAGGCGATTCTGAAGGGGGCGGGTTTTCCCTCCGCTGTATTCGGTACGATCGATTATCGCGGGCCGGGATTCCAATTTCCTGCTGAGCGCACCACTCCGGAGGCCCCGGAACTTCAGTCGCTGTTTGGCCGTGTCGTCGAAGGCGGATGGAAATACGCGGTCATGGAGGTGTCGTCGCACTCCATCGAACTGAAGCGGGTCATGGGGCTGCACTTCGAGGTCGCCGTTTTTACCAATCTCACCCGGGACCACCTCGATCTTCACAAGGATATGCGCTCGTATTTCCTTGCGAAGAAGAAGCTCTTTACCGGGCTCGATGGTGTTGTCCCCCGTGTCCTTGTTCTGAATATCGACGATCCGCAATTCGACGAACTGAAGGCAGTGGCTCCGTCACGCGTCATTTCATATGGAGTGAACTCGGATGCTGACATCGTTCCAGTTCGATATGACGCGATGCGCGGCGGCGAGGGTATGGACGCGGTGTTCAAGTCTCCATTGGGAAATCTCGAGGTTCATTCAAAGCTGCTTGGAAAACCAAATCTCTACAACATTGGTGGCGCTATCGGAGCCGCAGTCGGACTTGGAATACCTGCCGATGCCATTGTTGCCGGGATTGCGCAGATGGGCGTTGTTCCTGGCCGCTTTGAACCGGTAAACGCAGGCCAGAGTTTTCGCGTCATCGTGGACTTTGCCCACACCGATGACGCACTTGAGCGCGTCCTGCAGTCGGCGCGGGAGATTACACCCGGCCGCCTCATCGTTCTCTTCGGATGCGGAGGAGACCGCGATCGCACCAAACGCCCGGTGATGGGTGAAGTTGCGGTGAAGGGAAGCGACTTCGTGGTGGTGAGTTCCGACAATCCGCGAAGCGAAGATCCCCTTGCCATCATCAGTGAAGTTGAAGTCGGTCTGCGCCGCGCCGGAGGAATCGAGGGGAAGAACTACCAGGTGATCGCGGATCGCCGCGAAGCCGTCCTGTATGCGCTGCAAATGGCAACCGCCGCAGACACGGTCCTGCTCGCGGGTAAAGGGCACGAGGCCTATCAGATTATTGGCAGCGAATCGTTTCCGTATGACGAGCGCTCTGTAGCGCGGGAATTGCTCGATGAACTTGCGGTTCGACGAAGTCACTAAAGCCGTTAATGGAACCCTGGCTGGTCGCGGAGACGCCGAGGTGCAGGGGTATTCCATCGACACGAGAACTCTGAATCCGGGAGATCTCTTCTTCGCGGTCCGCGGTCCGCGATTCGACGGGCACGACTTCATCCAGCAGGCCATCGAAAAAAAAGCTGCCGGAGTTGTTGTCGAAGATACCGGAATCGCGGTGTCCCCGGGATCTAATGTGGTGACGGTCAGATCCACAGTTGAAGCTCTTCAAAATCTGGCGCGTTTCGTGAGGCGACAATGGGGCGGCCCAATTGTCGGCGTAACCGGCAGTGCCGGCAAGACGACCACGAAAGAAATGATCGCCGCCGTTCTCAGCAGGAAATTCAAGGTGTTGCGCTCAATCGGAAATTTCAACAATGAGTTTGGGCTCCCTCTATGTCTACTCCGAATCGAGCGGTCACAGACCATGGCCGTTCTCGAAATGGGAATGTCGGCAAAAGGAGAGATTCGCGCCCTGGCTGCGATTGCCGAGCCCAATGAAGGCGTGATCACAAACGTGAATCCCGTGCATCTCGAGTTCTTCGATTCCATCGAAGGTATCGCCGAAGCCAAGGCCGAACTGCTCGCAGGGCTTGTCGAGCCGCGCGTCGCCTATCTCAACAACGACGACCCGAGAGTACGTGCGATGGCCCGCAAATTCTCGGGAAAGGTCGTCACCTATGGCCGGGAGTCTGAAGCGACGTTCCGCGCGCATCAGGTTCGAGACCTCGGGCTGGGTGGCACGGCCTTCACTGTCCGTCATGAAGGACGCGATACGGACTTCGTGCTTCCGCTGCTCGGTCAGCACAACGTTTCGAACGCAGTCGCGGCAATTGCAGTCGGCATCGGTCATGAGATTCCCTGGTCCGACGTTCGTAGCGCGATCGCGGGTATCAGGCCTGAAAAGAAACGTGGAGAGGTCGTGCGTTTCAGCGAAGGCTTTGACGTCATCGACGACTCCTACAATTCGAATCCAAAGGCTCTGACGGAAATGATTCGGTTCGTCGGCAAGCTGGAAGGCTACAGCCGAAAGATCATTGTTGCCGGCGAAATGCTCGAACTCGGCGCTAGTTCGGCAGAACTTCATCGAGATTGTGGACGGGAAGCGGCACGATCCGGCGCCGCATTGATTGTCGGCGTTCAGGGAGAAGCTCGATCCGTTCTCGAGGGCGCAAGAGAAGCGGGTGTTGAAGGCGAGCGGCTGAAGTTTGCGTCAAATTCCGCTGAGGCGGGCGAACTGCTCGCGCGCACTGTGCGCAGCGGCGACGTGGTGCTGATCAAGGGTTCTCGCGGCGTGAAGCTGGAGCAGGTATTGGCCTCGCTTCGCCAGACTTTTTCGAGCGTGGAGGCCTAGTGCTCTACCATCTCCTTTACGAATTTCTGTCACCTCTCGGGGCTTACTGGTCACCGTTGAAAATCCTCAACGTCGTCCAGTACGTCACATTCCGCACAGCCGCTGCGACCCTCACTGCCCTGTTGATCAGCCTGTTGTTTGGCCCCTGGCTCATTCGTCGTCTGCAGGAGTTTCAAATTGGACAGCACATTCGCGAAGAAGGGCCAAAGTCTCACCATGCGAAGGCAGGCACTCCGACGATGGGCGGAGTTCTCATCGTGGCTTCGATCATCCTGCCGACGTTGATGTGGGCGAATCTGCGGAATCCGTTCGTGTGGCTGATTGTTCTTTCAACTCTTGCTTATGGAGCGATTGGATTCGCCGACGACTATCTCAAGATTCGGAAGAAGAGAAACCTGGGGCTGACGGCCAGGCAGAAGATGACTTTTCAGTTTCTGGTTGCGATTCTGATCGGCGTCATTCTGCTGTACATGGCCGAACGCAAGCTGTACTCGACGGCGATGAACGTGCCGTTCTTCAAGGGACTCCGCCCTGACCTTGTGATCGATTCGATCATGGCCAGCCCGTTCTTCTTCCTGGGCTTTCTGCCATTTCTGATCTTTGTGGCGTTCCTTATTGTCGGCTCCTCCAACGCCGTGAATCTCACGGATGGGTTGGATGGCCTGGCAATCGGCTGCACGCTGATTGCATCCACGGCGTTGACGGCACTGACGTACGTTTCCGGCCACGCCACGCTTTCCGCGTACCTCGGCCTTCAGAACATCTCGGGTGTTTCGGAAGTAACCATCTTCTGTGGCTCGATGGTTGGGGCGAGCCTCGGTTTTCTCTGGTACAACGCGCATCCGGCGGAAGTGTTCATGGGAGATGTCGGATCGCTGGCGCTGGGCGGCGCGCTCGGAGCGGTTGCCGTCGTGATCAAGCAGGAGTTGCTGCTGCCGTTTGTCGGTGGCGTGTTTGTGATTGAGGCTCTTTCGGTGCTGTTGCAGGTCGGATCATTCAAGCTCCGGGGAAAGCGCATTTTCAGGATGGCGCCGATCCACCATCACTTCGAATTGATGGGATGGAAGGAATCGAAGGTGATCATCCGCTTTTGGATTGCAGCGCTGATATTTGCGTTGCTCAGCCTGTCAACGCTGAAGTTGAGATGAGGGTTGTTGTGGGTTTGGCGAGAAGCGGTGTGGCAGCAGCCCGGCTTCTTCACAGCCGGGGCGAATCGGTCTTTGTGACCGACTCGGGAAAGCCTCGCGCATCCGCCGAACTCGACGCGCTGGGGATTCCATGGGAAGCCGGCCAACACACAGCGGCGAAATTCCTTCAGGCGGATGAGATCGTCGTGAGCCCTGGTGTGCCCCTCACCATACCCCCGTTGCAGGCGGCTCGCGCAAAAGGTGTTCCCATCATCAGTGAACTGGAACTGGCTTCACGCTATCTAAAGGGCGACATCATCGGAATTACAGGATCCAACGGCAAGACGACCACAACGACACTGGTCGGCGAGATTCTGAAGGCGGCCGGCAAGACAGTTCAGGTGGGAGGGAATATTGGAACGGCGATGTGCGGGCTGGTAGACACCTCGACGCCATTCACGATCAACGTGATTGAAGTCAGCAGCTTTCAGCTTGATGCGATTGTGAAGTTTCGCCCGCGTGTTGCGGCCTTGCTTAATGTCACTCCTGACCATCTCGATCGATACGCGGACTTTGCGGCATATCGACGTTCGAAGTTCCGCATTTTCGAGAATCAGACCGATGCCGATATCGCAGTACTCAATTGTGATGATGCCAACGTGTATCCCCCGCCTGAGGGACTGCGGGCCCGCCGGCACTATTTCAGCCGGACAGACGGGATTGCCGATGGCGCCTTTCGTTTCGGGGGAATGTTGTACCTCAACGGCCTTGCGGTGATGGCGGCTTCCGATGTACGCCTGCGTGGCGAACACAATATCGAGAACGTGCTTGCTTCGATGGCGATCACGAGCACGTACGGCGTCCGCAGTTCGACGCTCACGTCGGTCATCAGCGAGTTTCGAGGTGTGGAACATCGCATCGAGTACGTTGCGTCGGTTCGCGGTGTGACATTCTTCAACGATTCCAAGGCGACAAATGTCGATTCTGCCATTAAGGCTGTCGCCTCCTTCGATCACAACATCATTCTCATCCTGGGTGGAAGGGACAAGGGTGCCCCCTATGAGCCGCTTATCGAGGCGATGAGGGGAAAGGTCAAGCGCGTCCTCTTGATCGGCGAGGCTTCAGCAAAAATAGCCGCAGCGATGGATAACAGATTTCCGGTGACCCAGGTGTCATCTCTCGAGGACGCGGTTCGAGAGGGCGCGACAATCGGCGAGCCGGGTGATGTCGTTCTGCTGTCGCCGGCATGCGCCAGCTTTGACATGTTTGATAACTACGAACACCGCGGACGCGTGTTCAAGAAAGCGGTTCAGGAGTTGCCGCAGTAAATGCCGAAGACGCTCAAGCCCGATCACGGCCTATTCCTTGCAACTCTCGCGCTCGTGGCTCTGGGCGTGGCGATGGTGTTCAGCGCGTCCACTTCGATCGCGCAGGACAAATTCGGCGATGCGAACTATTTCTGGGTAAGGCAATTGATGGCCGGAGCCCTGGGGATGGCGATCCTGTTCGTCATCATGAAACTGGACTACCACGTCTATCAGCGACCGGCATTCGTGTTTACGATCCTGGCGGCCGCGGTCGGATTATGCGTGTCCACGTTGTTCTTCCCGCCGGTTCGAGGCACCTACCGCTGGATTCAGCTTCCGGGCTTGTCGTTTCAGCCGTCGGAGATGGCAAAGCTCGCGCTGATCGCGTTCCTTGCGTACTTTCTCGAGAAGCGAAAAGGCAGGATCAATGAAGTCCAGACACTGGTTCCGATTGGGGTCGTCGTTGCGCTCCTGGCGGGCCTGATTCTTTTCCAGGGAGATCTGGGAACCGCGCTGGCTCTGATGACCACAACGGCTGTACTGCTCTATGTGGCCGGGCTGAACATGAAGTGGATCGGCATTTCCGTCCTGGCGGCCCTGCCCATTGGATACATAGCGTTTTACTTCCTGGTCTTTCTCGTCCCGTATCGATGGAACCGGATCCTGGTTTTCCTCGATCCGGAAATCGATCCCCAGGGAGTCGGATTCCAGATCATCCAGTCCCTCACGTCTGTGGGAACGGGCGGCATTCGGGGCCTGGGATACATGGAGGGCAAGCAGAAGCTCTTCTACCTGCCCGATGCGCACACGGACTTTATTTATGCAGTCATCGGTGAAGAACTCGGGCTGATTGGCACGTTGCTCGTGCTTGTCCTGTTCGGGGTTTTCGCGTGGCGCGGTCTTCGCGCATCAGGTCGCGCGCCCGACCTCTTTGGTTTCTATGTTGCACTGGGAATCACCGTGACCGTTTGCATCCAGGCATTCATCAATATGAGCGTCGTGCTGGGAATTGTTCCGAACAAGGGAATCCCGTTACCTTTTCTGAGCTATGGAGGCAGCTCATTTGTAGTCATGCTGACGGCGGTCGGCATTCTTCTGAATGTTTCACAGCAGGGAGAGATCGGGAATTCCTAGAAGAATTCCCCTGATCTGGGAACTATGCGAACAATCATTGCAGGCGGGGGAACAGGCGGGCATCTCTTTCCGGGAATCGCGGTGGCGCGCGAAATTCAGCGGAGGAGCAAGGACGCAGAAGTTCTCTTCGTTGGCGCCGAGCAGGGAATCGAGTCCCGCCTGGTGCCCCAGGAGGGCTTTCCGCTGCGATGTCTTCCTGCAGGAAGCATGAAAGGGATCGGCTGGCTGGCGCGCGTTAGAAATCTTGTTGCCACGGTGAAAGGCATTCGGGGAGCGAAGAAGATACTGAAGGAATTTCGTCCGGCTGTTGTTATCGGAGTTGGCGGCTACGCGTCGTTTCCCATGCTGGGCGCGGCGATTCTCAAGGGATATCCGCGAATCATCATGGAGCAAAACGCGGTGCCCGGCCTCGCGAATCGCATGCTCGGACGTTGGGTTGACTTCGCGGCCGTTACGGACCCCGCAACCTCGTCGTACTTCGGATCACGCGCAGTCGTGACCGGCAATCCCATTCGCCCGCAGTTCAAGTCGATCGAGGACAAGAACCATCGCCCTCCTTATCATGTCCTCGTTTTTGGAGGCAGTCAGGGTGCCCGCGCAATCAACGCAGCTGTCAAAGACATGCTGCCGCTGCTTGCGGACTGGAAGGGCCAGTTGCGGTTTACTCATCAAACGGGGGAGTCGCAATTGGAAGAGACTCGCGCGGCTTACGCAGCCGCCGGGTTCGATGCGGACGTTCGCGCATTCTTTGGCGAGTTTCATCAGAAATACGCCGAAGCGGATTTGATCATTTCAAGGGCTGGGGCAACGACGGTTGCGGAAATCAAGGCGTCCGGACGGGCGGCAGTTCTCGTGCCGTTTCCTTTTGCAGCCGACGATCACCAGACGCGGAATGCGGAGTCGATGGTGACCGAGGGCGCTGCAATGATGATCAGCAATGCGGATTTGAACGGCCAGAAGCTGGCGTCAACGATTCGTTCGCTGCTCTCGGACATTCCTCGCCTCCAGGAAATGGAGCGCAATGCAAAGCGGATTGCAGTGCTGGATGCGGAACAGAGGATTGTGGACCTGGCGGAGAAGGCGGTAGCGCAAAGAGGTGGGAAGTGAACCTGAGAATCCCTCATCCGGCCCTTCGGGCCACCTTCTCCCGGTGGGAGAAGGACATCCTTCAGGGCTATCCCTCTCCGTCCGGGAGAGGGTGGCGCGAAGCGCCGGGTGAGGGATTTTGTTGGCATAAAAGCCATGTTTAAGCGCATCAAACATATTCACTTTGTTGGAATCGGCGGTATCGGCATGAGCGGTATTGCCGAGGTTTTGCTCAACCTCGGGTACCAGGTGTCCGGTTCCGATCTTCGCTCTACCCCCATCACGGAATCGCTCAAGCGTCTTGGCGCCGGCATCTTCTATTCCCACGCTGCAGAGAACATCGGCAACGCGCATGTCGTCGTGACGTCTTCGGCTGTTCAACCGGACAATCCGGAGATCCTCGCGGCGGAACGCCGGAAGGTCCCCGTGATCCGACGAGCGGAAATGCTCGCCGAGCTCGCCCGGTTGAAATACAGCATTGCTATTGCGGGAACGCATGGAAAAACGACGACGACCTCGATGATTGCGACCATCGTGGACCGCGCAGGCTACGATCCGACGGTCGTCGTGGGTGGATTGCTCAATACCATCGGAAGCAATGCAAGGCTGGGAAAAGGGGAGTACATCGTTCTCGAGGCCGATGAAAGCGATGGTTCCTTTCTTCTTCTTTCTCCAACGATGGCCGTTGTCACCAACATCGAAGCGGATCACCTGGATTACTACAAGGACCTGGCTGAGATTAAGGAAGCCTTCCTGCAGTTCGTCAACAAGGTTCCTTTCTACGGCGCTGCAGTTCTTTGCCTTGACGATCCCGCCGTCCAGTCTCTCATTCCAAGAATGAAGCGCCGCTTTGTAACTTACGGCACCGCGGCACAGGCGGATGTGTCGATCCTCGAAGTGGCGCACGCGGGACTCGGCTCGACGTTCACAGTCCGCTTTAACGGGGGAACGACCCAGCGGTTCGAGTTGCGTGTCCCGGGGATGCACAACGTGCTCAATGCAACCGCGGCATTTGCGGTAACCCGCGACATGGGTGTAGAGCCGTCGGTCGTTGCGGCAGCCCTGAAGGATTTTCAGGGTGTGGATCGGCGTTTCCAGGTCAAGAATCGCGATGGCATCACCGTGGTGGATGACTATGCTCATCACCCCACTGAAGTGCGTGCGGCGCTGAGTGCCGCCAAGGGCGGAGGGTTTCGGAAGATCTTCGCCATCTTCCAGCCGCACCGCTATACACGCACAATGCATCTGATGGAGGACTTCGCGAGAGCCTTCAATCTCGCTGATGTCGTCCTGCTTCTGGACATCTATCCGGCCGGCGAGACGCCGATCGAAGGTGTCAGCACACCGGTGCTCGTCGAAAAGATTCAAAGCTTCGGTCATAAGAACGTTGTCTACGCGCCGAACTACGAAGCCATTGAAAGCTACCTCGCGGAAAGCGCGAAGGACGGGGACGCGGTAGTCGTGATGGGAGCCGGCAGCGTCACGAAACTGTCCGATCAGCTTGCCGTCAAGCTCTCTCGAAACGGGGCCGCATGAAAACAAAAATCTGGAAATGGTTTGTCCTCGTTTCCGCGGTGGTTGTTCTCGTCATCGTGGGTTACGCGGGATATACGGTTATGCGGTACATGCGCACGTCGCCGCGTTTCGCCGTGAGAACGGTTTCCGTGACGGGACTGAATCGAGTGGAAGAAGGGCACGTGCTGCGACAGGCGGGTGTGAAAGGTTCGGCGAATGTTTTCTCGGTCGATCTGGAAGCTGCCCGCAAACGGGTTGAAGGACTCAAGTGGGTTCGCTTCGCTACGGTGCAGCGTGTTCTGCCGGACACAATTGCCGTCAAGATTGTCGAGCGCACTCCTGTTGGCGTTGCCAGAATCCGCGGCGCGATCTACCAGTTCGACGCTGAGGCTGAACTGCTGGATCAGGACCGCGGCGGCGCGGATTTTCCGATTCTCCACGGCCTTACTTCCAATAACGCGGAGATGAACCGGAAGAAGGTAGATCTTTACCTTCAGATCATGACCGACCTTCACGGGAAGGAGGAGTTCTCGGAGGTACAGATCAACGACGCCCTCGAGGTCTCCGTCATCTCTCAGCATGAACCTGTGATGGTAATCCTCGGAGCGGATCACCTTCGTGATCACTGGGGCCAGTACCTGCAGTTGCGAAAGAAGATTCAGACGGAGTATCCGGACACGGTCCAGGTGGATTTCCGATTCAAGAACCAGGCGATCCTGCGGGCCAGTCCGGATGCTCCCGATGAACAGAAGGTGGTATGGGACACAGAGAAAAGATCGTTGTAGGTCTCGACATCGGCTCCACTAAAGTTTGTACGCTCGTCGCCCGGGAAGGCTCTTCAGGAATTGAACCTATCGGTTTTGGCGTTGCGGAATCCAAAGGGTTGAAACGCGGTTCCGTCGTGAACCTCGAAGCCACGGTCGAATCCATCAAGAAGAGCGTCGCGGAAGCTGAAACGATGGCGAAGCGCGAAGTGGAGCACGTCTTCGTCGGCCTCGCCGGCCCGCATATCCGGAGTTCAAACAGCAAGGGCGTGACGCCCATAGCCACGCGAGCCCGTGAAATCACGGGTGAAGATGTGAAGCGAGTGATTGAAACCGCCCGCGCGGTTGCCCTTTCACCCGAGCGCGAGATTATTCACATCATTCCGCAGGAATTTACGGTTGATGACCAGACCGGCATTGCGGATCCCATCGGGATCACGGGTACCCGCCTGGAGGTCAACGTCCACATCGTCACAAGTTCAACGACAGCAACCCAGACCATCGTGACTGCCGTCAACCGCTGCGGTCTCCTGGCCGAGGATACCGTGCTCGACCCCATTGCCGCCGCCGAGGCGGTTCTCAGCGACGACGAAAAGGAGCTGGGTACAGTACTGGTCGATATCGGTGGCGGAAAGACAAGCGTGGCCATCTACCATCACGGCGCGGTACGTCACTCGGTGGTGCTGCCTGTCGGCGGGGAGCACTTCAGCAACGATATTGCAGTGGGCCTCCGCACAACGATCCCTGAAGCTGAACGCCTCAAGCGCGAGCAGGGCTGCGCGATTTCATCGATGGCTGATCAGGACAACGTGTTTGAGATCGTGGGTATGGGGTCTCGTCAACCTCGCGCCATTGCACAGCAGGTGCTCAGCGACATCCTGCAACCTCGCGCGGAAGAGATCATTCATTTTGTTCGCAATGAGATTCGGAGCGCGGGGTACGAGCGCCAGGCCGGCGCAGGTGTTGTGCTGACCGGCGGAGGCGCCATGCTCAAGGGATTCGCCGAACTTGCCGAGGAGGTCCTGGATCTGCCCGTTCGCATCGGGATCACCTCCGGAATTTTTGATGCAAAAGATTCTCATGTTTCTGCCTTGCAGGGACCTGAGTTTGCCACTGTTGCTGGTTTAGTGTTGTACGGCGAGCGACGCAGACGGCGACAGGGGTTCCACGAAGGTTCGGGCTCGGGATGGCGCAAGCTCGTCTCGAAACTGAGAACATTCATTTAACGAGCGAGGGATCATGGCGGAAAAAAGAGCAACGATGACCGAAAGCGTGCCGGAAGCAAACATCCGATTCCTGTTTGAAGAGGGATTGCGAACGGGCGCGTGTATCAAAGTGGTCGGCGTCGGTGGCGGCGGTTCCAACGCTGTCAACCGGATGATCGCTGCAGGACTCGGGGGCGTGGAATTTCTCGTCGCGAACACCGACGTGCAGGCCCTCAAGGGATCAAAGGCCTCCGTGAAGATTCAGATCGGCGCCAAACTCACCAAGGGACTTGGCGCGGGTGCGAATCCCGACATCGGACGGCAGGCTGCGCTTGAAGACACAGACAAGATCATTGAAGCGCTCGAAGGCGCCGACATGGTGTTCGTCACCACCGGCCTCGGCGGAGGCACCGGTACCGGCGCCGCGCCGATCGTGGCGAGTCTTGCCGCTGAACTGAACGCCCTGACTGTTGCTGTCGTGACGAAGCCTTTTTCATTTGAAGGGAGAAAGCGTCTGGGACAGGCAGAGCGCGGGCTCATGGAACTGAAGGAGTGCGTGGACACGGTCATCACGATCCCCAATGAACGCCTGCTTGCGACACTGGAACGTGGGACGAGCCTCTTCGACGCATTCCACATCGCCGACGATATTCTTCGACAGGCCGTTCAGGGTATCTCGGATCTCATTATTGTTCCCGGATTGATCAATCTCGACTTCGCCGACGTAAAAACCGTCATGCACGGCATGGGAATGGCACTGATGGGAACGGGCACTGCAAGCGGCGAAAATCGCGCTGTCGAAGCAGCCAAGCGCGCGATTTCCAGCCGCCTGCTTGAAGAACAGTCGATTCAGGGCGCACGCGGAGTGCTCATCAACATCACGGGCGGACACGATCTTGGGCTCCATGAAGTCAGCGAAGCCTCCAGCATCATTCACGACGCCGCGGATACCGACGCCAATATCATTTTCGGCGCGGTTCTCGACGAGCGCATGAAGGATGAAGTGAAGATCACGGTCATCGCGACCGGCTTTGAAAAGAAGGCAGAGCCCAGCGTGGTGGCTGCATCCCTGGCAGCTTCGGCGCCGGTTGGGGTTCCAGCGAAGTCGGCTCAACAGATGCCGGATCTCGAGATCCCGACATTCCTGAGACGACAACGCTAAGCTATTTAAAATCGGAAAGTCCTGCATTGGAGGTTGGAGACTGGAAATCTTAAAGTGGACCACTCCGCCGTAAAGCTTCGGTTCAATTTAAGATCTCCAATGCTGGACTTTCCGATTTCAAATCTCCCGGCCCGGTTTTCCTCCCACAAGGATTAACAATTATTAACAAACTCAAATCCCGTCTGCTGTAACCCTATGGCAGAAGAGGTCGTACCCTTGATTGTGAGAAAAAGAACCCTGTTCATCGGTTATGTTGTTCTTTTCTGCGGGGTTATGTGGGGAGCGCAGCAGACAGCCCCGCGCCAGACCACGCCCGCGCAACCTGCGGCAACCACCGCGCAACCCGCCCGGGCCAAAGTCACTGGAACCGTAAACAGCGCAAGCTCCGGACAGCCGGTAAGGAAGGCTTCCGTCACGCTCGTGCCTGGAAACCAGGGCAATCGAGGCCAGAATGGTTTCGGCGGACAAGGCGGCCAGGGTCTGCAGCCCGGTCAAGCCCCCGGTCAGGCGAATGCTCAACCCGGCGCACAGGGACAGCCTGGCCAGACCCAACGCGGGGGCCAGCAACAGAACAACGCGAATAACCAAAACCGCGGTGGAGGCGGTGGTGGGGGTGCGCGCAGCGTGACAACCGGTGACGACGGGACCTTCACGTTCACCGACGTGACTGCCGGCACCTATCGCATCCGCGTCGATCGTGATGGATTTCTTCCGCAGGAATATGGACAGCGCAGCTGGACTGGCACCGGTATTCCAGTAACGCTGCAGCCTGGTGAGACGAAGAATGGCGTGAGCTTCCAGCTTGTCCAGGGTGGAACCATCGTAGGGAGGATCCTCGATGAGAACCTCGAGCCGGTCGCCGGCATTCAGGTGCAATCGCTCACCTACACCTATCAGAATGGGACGCGAAGCCTCAATTCGGAGAGACAGGTTCAGACCAATGACCTCGGGGAATATCGCTTGTATTGGCTTACCCCCGGTGATCATTACGTCAGCGCCATCCCCGGCTCCCGTCGCGGTGGTCTCGTGCAGGGCAATCAGGGCGGCTTCCGCGGTGGTCCGGGAGGCCCGGGCGGTCGCGGCAATGTTCCGACCCCGCCGAACGCTGCGGATAACCAACCCGAAGTCACCTATGCTTCCACCTTTTATCCCGGAGGCGTCGATCCGGAAACTGCAGCTCCCATCCGCGTCAGCGCCGCGACAGAAGTTCGTGGAATCGATTTTGTCTTGCGTCCCACTCCCACAGTGAAAGTCAGCGGACGTGTCGTGGGAATGGAAGTCGCGCCTACCACGCAGCAACTGCAGCAGCAGGCGCAACAACAAGCCCAGCAACAGGGACGCGGTGGCCGGGGCGGAAACAACAATAACAACAACAACGGTCGCGGAAACCAGAATGACAATGGACGCGGCGGGCGTGGTGGTCGCGGCAATATGGATGTTCTCCTGACACGCATCGGAACCAGTGTCTCCGGACGTGGTGGCGGTGGTGGCGGTGGGCGCGGCGGCCGAGGTGGTCTCAACGGAATCGAGTTTCTCTCGCCGGTTAATCAGGATGGGACCTTTGAAATTACAAACGTGATCCCAGGTTCCTACAACCTCATTGCGATCCAACAGGCCAACAACCAGATTTACTCGACGCGCGCGCGTCTGGAGGTTGGCCACGGCGGCGTTGAGGGGATCAACCTTGCGGTGCGTCCTGGCGTGGAGTTGCCCGGACAGGTCTATCTGGACGGAACACCTCCGGCAAATTTCCAGATGAACCGGCTTCGCGTAAGTCTCAACTCACAGGATGATCTCCCGATCGGAAACTCCAACGCCCAGGTCGACGACACCGGAAAGTTCAACCTTACCAACGTTCCTGCGATGTCCTATCGCATCAACCTGCAGGGCTTGCCGACCGGCGCATATCTGATTGCGGGAAGACTCGGGAGTACCGACGCTTTGGGTGACCCGCTACAGGTCGACCAGACCGGCCAGCTGGCGCTCCAAATTGGTTTCGCTCCGGGGCAGGTTGGCGTCACGGTTTCAGACAGCGTCGGACAACCCTTTGCGGGAGCGATCACTGTGCTGATCCCCTCCGTTCGCAACCGGGTGGACCTCTATAAAACAGCGACCTCGGACCAGTCGGGCCAGGTTGTCTTCACGGGTGTTGCGCCCGGCGACTACAAAGTCATTGCGTGGGAAGACGTCCCGCAGGGCGCCTATCTTAATGCGGACTATGTGCAGCCCTATGAGGATCGCGGACAGTCGGTTCACGTGGAACGCACCAGCTCGGTATCCGCCCAATTGAAGGTGATACCTCGCAACCAGCAGTAGCTCCCCGCACCATCGGGCATGGTATAGTTTTCGCGAACTCCGGAGGTTGCGCCAATGCTTTCCACCCTTGTGTCGCTGCTGATGCTTTTCATGCCGTTGGCACAGCAGCAAAGCGCCCAACTCTTATTTGAAGTCCGCGCTTCGCCCGGGTTGACGATGGGGAAAGGCATAACTTCGGGACTGACCTTTTACGATGTCGCCATCACGCGTCAGCCGAATTCGGGCGTCCTGGTCAAGCTCGACTATTCCCGGAGAAACACAACATTTTCCTTTGACCTGCATCACCGCATTGCTCTCGGTCCCGACTTTGTCTATCCCGCCGAGATCATTACCAACATCGAGGTTCTTTCGGGGGGCACAACCAGCATCGGCACCTTCACCATTATTGACACGATCAAAGAGGGGGATGCTTTCCCGGAGCCGATTGATAAAGTCAGTAAAGCCGAAGTTGACAAGTACGTCACTCCTCTTGGCAAGAAGACCGTCACCCTCAAGCTTGGAGCCGGGTCGCAATCCGTGAGCATCGTGGGGCAGGCCGTTACCCTCAAACACGGAGCGATGACAACTCGGATCGACACGCCGGGCCAGCGCATCGCCGTGGTGTCGAACTTCAGGTATCAGGAAGATCAGCCGGGGACAATCCTTTCGGTTGACTGAGGAGAGCGCCGTCGTCGAATCACAAAGAAAAGAATTTGGAAATTGGACGATGTGACATCTCAAAGTCGAGATTACAAGATCTCAAATTGGACCGGCTATTCACCGGGCCGCGACTCCAAATTCTTTTCTTTCCGGATTCCCGCTCCAGCTAGTTAGCGGCCCGCTTATAAGCATCGATAACCTGCTTGGCCGCTGTTGCCCACGAAAATCTTGAAATGTGTGTCATCCCGCGCTCAATCAGCCGCTTTCTCAGCGCATCCTCCATCAGAATCGACTTCATGCCGCGCGCGATCTCAAACACATTCTCAGGATTTACCAGCAGTGCTGCATCGCCCAGTACTTCGGGTAAAGAGGATGTATTGGACGCGAGCACCGGCGTGCGGCTCGCCATAGCTTCGAGGGGTGGCAGGCCAAAGCCTTCATAGAGGGAAGGAAACGCGAACAGCGCGGCGGACTGGTAGAACACCCGCAAAATGGGGTTCGGCACAAAGCCGAAGAATCGGACATCCTGCTGCACCCCGCTTCGAACTACTGTGAGGCGGAGATACTGGTGCCGGCTCAATTCGTCTCCGATCACGATCAGCTTCAGATTCCGGTACTGCTCATCGTCTCGCAGTTCGCTTTTGAGTACAGCGAATGCCTCAATCAGCCGGTGGATGTTCTTATGCGGGCGGATGCGCCCGGAGTACAGGATGAACGGATCCTGCAACTGGTAGCGCTCGAGCACGGTCCTTCGGTCCGCACCGTTTTCTGCGGGGGAGAAGCGCTCGTCAAGGGCATTGTGGACGACGGAGATGCGGCTGGCGTCGAGGTTGAAGAGGTTGACGAGGTCATCCCGCGTTGAATTGGATACGGCCAGGATCTGGCTGGCGCTTTCGACTGCGCGTTTTGTCCGCCAATAGAGTTCATATCGGCGCAGCCTCGACAGGTTTTCTGGTGGAAACTTCACATGGACGCAGTCGTGGATCGTCACTACCAGTCGTCCGGGCATCATGAAGGGGCAGTCGTGATGGGGGATGTGAACGACATCGGGTTTCTGTTTCCCCAGAGCCAGTGAGAGCGAGAGCTGCGAGCGCCAGGATCCGGTCCGGTCGGACTGAAGGAACTTCGTGAAATTGGGACGCAGCGGTCCAAGCTCGTGAAAGTTCCTGTCTGTACCCGCGAGAAGGTACTCGTTCCGATCGTCCAGTTGCGAAAGATTCCGAACGAGATTCCAGATATAAGTCCCGATGCCGAACTCATTCACTCTTCGGATATCGATTGCGATGCGCATGAAATTCCCGGGCTCATTATAATGAAAACGTGTTACGCGCTACGTACGCCCTCCTCATCGTCACCTGCATGGCCTCAGGGTCGCCGGCGGTGTATGCCCAACAGAAGACACCAGTGCTGATCAATGCATTCGAGAATCAGACGGGCGATCGAACGCTCGACTGGATTGGAGAGGGGATTGCCACAAACGTCGGGGAGCGGCTGGGGGCTCAGCCCGAACTCTATGTTTTCGGCCTCGACGAGCGGATTGCAGAGTACGAGAGGCTTGGCATTCCTGAAACGGTTCCGGTCAGTCGCGCGACGTCAATCCGGCTCGCCTGGGATATGGGCGCGGATATTCTGGTCACAGGATGGATATCGGGAACCCCCGACGCATTTCGTATCGATGCCCGGATTCTGAATCTGATCGACGACACTGCGGGATCGGACATCACCATCAACGGGAAACTGAACGAGATCATTCCGATGGCGACGTTCCTTGCGACAGGGCTGGCGAAGCAAATCGTTCCGGGATCTTCGCTTCCTGAGTCTGACTATGCGGCGCGGCCTCCTGTCTCGCGGAGCGCGTTTGAGGCCTACATTCGGGGCGTCGTCGCAACCGATCCCCAACGCAAAGTCGAGTTGCTTCAGGAGGCGATTCGCCTTCATCCACAGTACAGGCCGGCGATCTATCAACTCGGCCGGGTGTACTACCTGGATTCCAATTACCAGGCCTCCATGGATCTGCTTTCGAAGATTCCGGAGGATGCCGCCGAATATCGGCAGGCACGGTTCATGATCGGGATGAATGCGTACCATCTTGAAGACTATGCGAAGGCAGCTCAGATTTTTTCCGCGCTTCCGGCGACCTACGAAGTGCTGCTCAACCTTGGAGCTTCCCTGGCCGGCGCCGACGATTCCGCTGCGACTACAGCATGGCGTCGTGCACTTGAACTGAATCCCTCGGGGCCCGAAGCCGCTTTCAACCTGGGTTACCTCGCCTTCAAGAAAGGGGAGTGGGAGATGGCGGCCGGCAGGCTTGCGCAATTCCTCCAGGGTCATGCCCGCGATTCCGAAACGGTGTTCCTCCTCGGGAGGACTTATGATCAACTGGGCCGCACCGAGGAGTCGCGCAGACTGACTGCCCAGGCCCTCCGACTGTCACCCCGGTTGCAGCGCTGGCTCACCCAGCCTATTCCGAATCTGGCCCGCATCCACGCGCAGTTCAATGCGACGGATCTGCGGATGCCCGGCGGCGGAATCTGGAACGATGCACGGCGCCTTCGAAAGGCCGAGGCTCAGGCTGCCGAGAAGGCCCTGACCGGCCCTCGACGCTGAAAATCTTTCCACAGTTCTTTGAGCAAGTGGACCCCGTTCGACCCGCGGTTGACATAGCCTCACACCGCCAGAAAGGAAGAAAAACCGATGGAAGACACCACAACGTCCTGGAAAAACCATAGCTTTACACTCCTTGTCTTCGGCGGAATCGTCGTTCTCTGCTCTATTTTCTTTGTGCTGGGAATGTTGGTCGGGCGCAACCAGGGGAAGGGTATTGCCGAGAGGGCATTCGCCGAGGAAGCCAAAAACAAGCCGGTGGCTGTAGCCGGCGCAGACGACATCCAGTTGAACTACTACCCGGAAAGCAGCGACAAGGATCTGAAGTTGGTGCCCGCCGAGGAGCCCCGACCTGAGGACCTGGCTGTTCCCCAGGCTGCTGCAATAAACGGCGGTTCCTCGTCCACAGCACGTCGCGACGTACCTGCCGAGAAGGCGACTGCCAAGCCGTCCCCGACACCGAAAACAATTTCGAAGTCACCGGTGGAAAAGACTCCTGCTCCGACCAGCAAGGACAGGTATGTGCAGCTCATGTCCACGAAAAACCAGAAACAGGCAAAATCTGAGCTCAAGAAGGTACAATCAAAGGGCTTTAAAGGAGTGATCATGGAAGTCACACTCCAGAACGAGCGATGGCACCGGGTGGTGGTGGGGCCGTACAAGGAATCGGAAATCAACCTGACCCTGTCTGACCTGAAGGCCAAGGGATACAAAGACCCCAGGCTCATGAAATAGGAGAGAAGCATGTACGACGAGTTGATTGAAGAATTTGGCAGGATCAAGACAAGAGGGGAAGACGTCCGGAGGTTCCTTTGACGCCGGTTCCCGCCAGCGTCAACTCGACGAACTGCAAACTCTGATCAGTGATCCCGGCTTCTGGTCGGATCAGGATCGCTCCAGCAAAACACTCCAGCAGCGCGCACGTCTCGAAGAAGCACTCGCTTTAGACCGCCAGATCACGAACCAGATGGGGGATGCCGAGGCGCTCGTGGACCTCGCTCGCGAGGGAGAGCCCGTGGAAGCGGAACTGAAGGCCGCAGTTACAGAACTCCGGGCGTTTGTGGAACGGGTCGAAACTCAACTTCTGCTGTCTGGTGACAACGACCGCCTTAACGCCATCGTGAATATCCATCCGGGCGCCGGAGGAACTGAGTCTCAGGACTGGGCGGAAATGCTGATGCGGATGTATCTGCGCTGGGCTGAACGCAGCGGCTACAAGACTCGGATTCTCGAAATCCAGGACGGTGAAGAAGCGGGAATCAAGTCCGCGACATTCACGATCGTCGGCGACTATTCCTACGGGATGATGGCATCCGAAACGGGCGTTCACCGGCTGGTTCGTATCTCGCCGTTTGATGCGGCGAAGCGTCGCCACACGTCGTTTGCGTCCGTTGCCGTCTATCCGGAAATCGACGACACGATCGAAGTGAAGATCGACGAAAAGGACCTGCGCATCGATACCTACCGCTCCTCGGGCAAAGGCGGGCAGCACGTGAATACGACAGACTCCGCTGTGCGCATCACTCACCTTCCCACAGGCATCGTCACGCAGTGCCAGAATGAACGGTCCCAGCACAAGAACAAGGACGTCTGCATGAAGGTGCTTCGCGCCCGCCTGTATGAATTGGAGATCGAAAAGAAGAAGGCGGAGTCGAAGTCGATCGAGGACAGCAAGCTCGACATCGGCTTCGGCAGCCAGATCCGATCGTACGTGCTGCAGCCCTATCGGCTGGTGAAGGACGTTCGGACAAAGATCGAAGTCGGCGATGTTGACCGCGTGCTGAACGGTGATCTTGAGGTCTTCATGAAGGGATACCTTCAGGCGAGAATGCAGCAGGGGACTGGCAAGAGTTAGAGAAGGTCGAGAGAAGAAATTTGAGATCGGAAAGTCCTGCATTGGAGAATCCAAAAGTCGAAGTCTCAAATTGCGACCGTCAGGCCGCAAACCGCTCGTCCGATCTAAGATCCACTTTGGATTTTGCAATGCAGGACTTTCAAATTTTAAAGAAATGCTCCGTCTCGATACCGATGTTCAGTTCGTAAAAGGCGTCGGGCCACGCCGCGTTTCACTCCTGACATCCCGAGGTGTTCGCACCGTCGGCGACCTTCTTCTGCGTATCCCGAGGACCTATCAGGATCGTTCCACGTTCGCGAGCCTTGATTCCCTGCGCGCCGGGCAGGATGCGGCTGTTCGCGCAAAGATCTACCGCGCCCGCTCGATCCAGACTCGTACGCGAGGCCGTATTCTTGAAGTGATCCTTACGGACGGCACCAGCTTCGCCTATGCCAAATGGTTTCATGGAGGCTCCACGAGCCTCTCCCGCAGTCTCGCGGCGGGACGCGAAATCATCCTGTTTGGTCGAGTCGATCGCGATAACTACGAATCGAAGCTCGTTTTCTTCAATCCTGAATTCGAACTTCTCGACGAGGCCGATCCGTCGCAGGAGACTCCATCGGTTAACTCGCTCGACGTAGGCCGGATCGTTCCCATCTATGAAGAAATCGGTGGCATGACCAGCCGGCAATTGCGCCGGATCATCGCCGCGGCTCTGGCTGATCTGGCCGATCCACTCGACGATCCCATTCCTTCCAGGGTTCGAAACGACCATGGCTTTCCTGACTTGAGGGCATGCCTCCAGGGTATCCACTTCCCCTCTGCCGGCGACAACATTCACGATCTGAATCGACGTGAATCGCCGGCTCATCGTCGCCTGATCTTCGAGGAGTTCTTCCTCCTGGAACTTGTCTTTGCGCTCCGCAAGAAGCAATCGCAGCTGACTACCGGTGTTCGTTTTGAGACGAGCGACCGCGTTCGCAGCGCAGTGAAGAAGATTCTTCCCTTCCATCCCACCACGGCGCAGAAGCGCGTTCTCAGGGAAATCGTGGAAGACCTGAAGGCGCCGCATCCCATGAATCGGCTGCTGCAGGGAGATGTGGGAAGCGGCAAGACCATCGTTGCTTTCGAGGCTGTTGTTGTGGCGATCGAGAATGGCTACCAGGCTGCGATCATGGCTCCCACGGAGATTCTTGCGGAGCAGCATTACCTGAATGCAAAGCGGGTCCTCGCTCCGCTGGGTTATTCGATCGGTGTGCTCCGGCGGGGAATCAAGAAGGCGGAAAAGAAGAAACTGTTTGAAGCGCTCGCTGAAGGCAGCATCCAGCTAATCATCGGCACCCATGTTCTTCTGGAAGAGAGCACCGTATTCTGGAAACTCGGGCTTGTTGTCATCGATGAGCAACATCGTTTCGGCGTCGTACAGCGGCTGCGTCTCATGAGCAAGGGCGACCAGCCCAATACGCTCGTCATGACTGCAACGCCGATTCCGCGCACCCTGGCGATGACGTTGTATGGCGATCTGGACCTTTCCGTTATCGACGAAATGCCCCCTGGACGATCTCCGATCAAGACGATCCACGAAACCGAGCGCAACGCCGATCGCGTCCACACCAGGCTTTCCGAGGAGATGGGAAAGGGGCGACAGTGCTACGTCGTCTATCCCGTTATCGAGGAGTCCGAGAAGGTCGATCTCAAGTCTGCTACAGAAGGCTTTGAAAGGCTCTCCAGGGTCTTTTCGAATCGAACTGTCGCCTTGCTGCATGGCCGCCTGAAGAGCGACGAAAAAGAAGCTATAATGCGCGCCTTTGCTGCCGGCAAACTCGATGCCCTGGTAGCAACAACAGTGATTGAAGTCGGTGTCGATGTTGCCAATGCAACGGTAATGATGATCGAACACGCCGAACGTTTCGGACTCGCACAGCTTCATCAATTGCGCGGTCGAGTGGGGCGGGGAAGCGCCGCATCGCTTTGTGTACTGATGACTCCGGATAGGATCGGCGAGACCGCACGGGAACGGATCGATGCCATGGTTTCAACGACTAATGGCTTCCGCCTTGCGGAAGTAGACCTCCGTTTGAGAGGACCCGGTGAGATGGCAGGCACGCGACAGTCGGGGCTTCCCGAATTTCGAATAGCTAACCTGATGGAAGACTCGCTCCTCCTGGCCCTGGCGCAGAACGAGGCGAAAAAGTTCGTCGAATCCGAGGAGCAGGCCCTGCGCCTCCTGAAGGAACTGTCGTCGCGCTCGAGCAGCATCACTCCGGCCGGACTCGTGACGGTCGGATGATGCGCGTTATCGGAGGCATCTTCCGTAGTCGTCAGCTGAAGGCGAAACCTCCCGAAGGCATTCGTCCCACGAGCGACAAACTCCGCGAAACCCTGTTCAATGTCCTGGGCCCGCGCGTGCAGGGTGCGAGCTTCCTGGATGGATTTGCGGGTATGGGGGGTGTCGGTATCGAAGCCATCAGCCGGGGGGCACTCCTGGTCTGCTTCATTGATCAGTCTCGGAAGGCGACTGCAATCATCCGCCAGAACCTGGAGGGCCTCGAGGTGAGCGAAGGGTTTCGCCTGATCGAGGCGGAATTGGTCAAAACGCTGGATCTCTTCGAGCGGGAGGGCACGACGTTTGATATCGTGTTCCTCGACCCGCCCTACGAGCGGAAGGAACTCTACGCGGAAAGTCTTTCGACGTTCGCTTCGCGGCGTTTGCTGAATGAAGGCGGAGTGCTCGTGATGGAGCATTCAAAGCGTGTGGAGCTTCCGGAAACTGAAGGAGTACTGATGCGATATCGCGTGTTAACGCAGGGTGACAGTACGCTGTCGTTTTACAGGGCCGTCCGCGCGTGACGAAAGTCATCTACCCGGGTTCGTTCGATCCGCTGACCTTTGGGCACATCGATGTCATTGAGCGTACGCGCCGGCTCTTCGATCAGGTCGTCGTGGCGATCATCACAAATCCTTCCAAGCAACCGCTGTTTACCGTCGAGGATCGCCGCGAGATGCTCGAGGCGATCGTGAAGAAACGCTTTCCGGATGTTGAGGTCGATGTTTTTCACGGACTGCTTGTGGACTATGCGAAGCGTAAGCGTGCCCAGGCCATCGTCCGCGGTATTCGCGCGGTCACAGACTATGAATACGAGTTTCAGATGGCCTTGATGAATCGTCGGCTCGCACCTCAGATCGAAACCGTCTTCATGATGCCCGCGGAGCAGTACTCCTATCTCAGTTCGCGCCTGGTGAAGGAGATTGCCGAGCTCGGAGGATCCGTCAAGGGCCTCGTGCCCGATATCGTCGAAAAGCGCCTCAGAAAGAGACTTCCTAAAACATGAAATTTGCCGGCCGCGTTTCCCGAATTTCCGTTTCCCAGACTATGGCCGTGAACGAGAAGGCGCTGCAGATGCGCGAGCAGGGGATCGACATCGTTGACTTCGGCGCCGGCGAGCCGGACTTTCCGACGCCGGACAACATCAGCCAGGCCGGTGTTCGCGCCATCGAATCGAATTTCACGCGGTACACGTCGATTGGCGGAACTCCGGACCTTCGTAAGGCGATTGTCGAACATCACGCGCGAATCTTTGGATCGAAATTCGATGTTTCCGAATGCCTGGTTAATGTGGGCGGCAAGCACGCCATCTTCAACACCGTATCCGCAGTAGTGGATGACGGCGATGATGTGATGATCCCGACACCCTACTGGGTATCGTTTGCCGACATCGCGCGCTATGCGGGTGGACGCACCGTGTTCGCCGAAACACGCGAAGCCGACGGCTTCCGTCTCACGGCGAAGCTCGTCGAGAGTTGTCTGACCGCGAAAACGCGCCTGCTGATTACCAACTCACCGAGCAATCCCAGTGGAGCTGTCATCGACGATGAAGAGTTTGTCCGAATTGCCGCCCTGTGCCGTGAACGCGGCATCGTCCTTCTGTCGGATGAGTGTTACGCGAGGTTCCTTTACGACGGATTGAAACCCTTTTCTCTGGGATCCCGTCCGGAGTTCCGCGACACAGTCGTGATTGCCGGCTCCCTCTCGAAGACGTACGCGATGACCGGCTGGCGCATCGGCTACGTTCTCGGTCCGAAAGAACTGATCGCTGCGGTTCAAAAGATTCAAAGCCACTCCACGTCGAATCCCACCTCGATTTCTCAGAAGGCGGCCCTGGAAGCTCTGACTGGACCACAGGGCTCCGTTGCCATGATGCTTGCTGAATACTCGCGGCGGCGGGACTTTGTCGTCGAGCGCTTGAACGCCATTCCGGGGATTCACTGCACGCGGCCGGGGGGCGCGTTCTATGCGTATCCCAATATTTCTTCTGCCTTCACACGCGGGATAAAGGACAGTCTCGAATTTTCGGTTCGTTTGCTCGAGGAATCCCACGTCGCCGTCGTTCCTGGTTCCGCCTTCGGGACAGCCGACCACATCCGGATCTCCTACGCGACCTCGCTCGAGCAGCTGGAGCGCGGGCTGACGCGTCTCGCTCAATTCATGGCGCGCCTTAAGTAAATCCCCTCTCCCTCCGGGAGAGGGCGCCGCGAAGCGGCGGGTGAGGGATGTTCAGGTCTTGTAAATCCCTCATCCGGCCCGGTACTTGTCCATTGACTTGGTCAACTAGATGACCTACTTTATAGCCCTATGAAGAAGCTGAACCTGCACGAAGTTAAGGCCCAGCTTTCCAAGTACATCGAACTGGTTGAAGCTGGCGAAACCGTCATTATCTGTAAGCGCAATGTGCCGGTTGCGGAGATTCGTCCGATTCCTCGTAAGGAAAAGAAGGCTCCGGAGTTGGGTTGGGCGGAGGGAACGTTCAGCGTGCCGGAGGATTTCAAGGAAATGTCTGCGGAAGAATTGGCCCAGTGGGAGGGAGATGCAGAAGATCCACTGCGAGAATTTCGTCCGCGTCGATCCGGCAAGTAATGAAACTGCTCTTGGATACCGCCGCCTTTCTAAAGACGGCTTCCTCCGCAACGAGTCTTCCGCCCCGAGTGCGGGACCTGCTCCTGCACGAAGACAACGAGATCTATGTCAGCATCGCGTCATTCTGGGAAGTAGTGATCAAGTACTCCATCGGGAGACTGGCTCTTCCCGACACTCCGGATCGATTCCTCCATTTGCATCGGGAGAAGATGGGCGCGGAAATCCTGCCCCTTGACGACGAATCGGTGCTGCACGTCATGCGTTTGCCCGATATTCACAAGGATCCGTTTGACCGAATTCTCATCTGTCAGGCCATCGTTCATGGAATGGTGTTGATCACTCCGGACACCCGGATTCCTCGCTATCCCGTGAGAACGGCATGGTAGTTGACACCTGTTAGAATCTTCTTCTTATGAAATACGACCCCAGGGCCATTGAGGCCAAGTGGCAGACTCGATGGGAGTCTTCACGGCTTTACACCACACCGGCGAAACCAGACCGCGAATACTATGTGCTCGAGATGTTTGCCTACCCGTCGGGTGACATTCATATGGGGCATTTCCGCAACTACGGAATCGGCGACGCACTCGCGCGTTACCGCATGATGCGCGGATACGACGTGCTGCACCCGTTTGGCTGGGATGCGTTCGGCCTGCCGGCGGAGAACGCCGCCATCAAGAACAAGCTGCACCCTCGAGACTGGACGCTCAAGAACGTCGAAACCGGCAAAGCCACGCTCAAGCGGATGGGGATCTCCTACGATTGGGATCGCGAGGTCCGAACCTTCGAACCCGACTATTACAAGTGGACGCAATGGCTCTTCCTGCTGCTTTTCAAAAATGGATGGGCTTACCGTTCGGCCAGCACCGTCAACTGGTGCGTGAACGACGGCATCCTGGCCAACGAGCAGGTGCATGACGGTCGATGCTGGCGGTGCGGTTCGGAAGTTATCAAGAAGCCAATCGAGAACACCTGGTTCTTCAAGTACTCCGCGATGGCGGCGCGTCTGCTCGATGACATCGACAAGCTCGACGGCTGGCCGGAATCCACAAAGGCGCTCCAGCGCAACTGGATCGGCCGCTCGGTGGGCTGCGAGATCGATTTCGATTTCGACGGACGTCCGCTCACCGTTTTTACCACTCGTCCGGACACCGTGTTCGGCGTGTCTTTTGTTGTGATCGCGCCAGAGCATCCTCTGGCTTCGGAGATCGCAAATGACGCGGTGAAGGAGTACATCCGCAAGGCGGGCCAGAAGTCCGAACGCGAAAGGACGATGGAAGGCGAGAAGGATGGTGTCTTCACGGGACGTTACGTGACCAACCCATTAAATGGCGAGAAGGTTCCGCTCTGGGTTGCGGACTACGTGCTCGCTCACTATGGCACCGGAGTCGTGATGGGCGTGCCCGCGCACGATACGCGGGACTTCGCGTTTGCGAAGAAGTATGGGCTGCCCGTGAGGATCGTCATCTCCGGCGGGCCCGATCCGTATGAAGATGCGTATGTCGATGCCGGCGCCATGATCAATTCCGGCGAATTGAATGGAACACCATCGCCTTCGGGAATCCCGGCAGTCGTCGACTACATTGCCGGTAAGGGCCTGGGGCGCGCGCAAACCAACTACAAGCTGAAAGACTGGCTGATCTCGCGCCAGCGCTACTGGGGTTGCCCGATCCCGATCATCCATTGCGCGGCGTGCGGGCCGCAGGCCGTGCCGGAGAAGGATTTGCCCGTGTTGCTTCCACCGGTGAAGGATCTCGTTCCCAAGGGACGCTCACCTCTTGCGGACAACGAAGAGTTCATGCGCGTCACGTGTCCGAAGTGCGGCGGTCCGGCTGAACGCGATCCGGACACAATGGACACATTCATGTGCTCAAGCTGGTATCTCTATCGGTATCTCGATCCGAAGAACGATTCCCAGCCATGGGACAAGGCACAGGCTAAGAAGTGGCTTCCCGTGGATATCTACATCGGAGGAGCGGAGCATGCCTGCATGCACCTGCTCTACTTCCGATTTATCGCGAAGGTGCTGTTCGACACGGGTTGGGTTCCCACGGATGAACCGGTCTCGCGCCTTTATCATCAGGGCATGGTCTGTGATGAGAAGGGCGACATCATGTCGAAGTCCAAGGGTAACGCCATCTCTCCTTCAGACATCATGGACCAGTGGGGAGTGGACGTATGCCGTCTTGCGATGTTTTTCTTCGCCCCTTCGAACATCGATATCAAATGGAAGGAAGACGGCTTGGCCGGTGCGCAGCGTCTCGTTCTCCGGCTTTGGAATCTCTTCGAGGATGCCACACCGAAAGTTCGAGGCGCTTCGGGAAAGGGAGAAGCTTACAAGCCGCTGCGACAGCAGGCACACGTCATGCTGGCGCGTATGACTCACGCCGCCGAAGGAGCGCTCGACTTTAACACCGGCATTGCGGAGATTTACAAACTGCTCAATACCTGGGATGAGATCAAGCCCGAACCGCAGAGCAACGACGAGAAGGCCGCGCTGAACGAAGTGCTGACAATTCTCACCAGGACCATTGCCCCGTTGGCGCCGTTTCTCGGCGAGGAATTTCACGAGATGCTCGGCGGGACCGGCAGCGTCTTCAAGGCGGCCTGGCCGGAGTTCGACCCGGTTGCCGCAAAGGCCGACGAGGTGGAGATCCCCGTTCAGGTGAATGGCAAGCTGCGCGGGAAGTTCCTGATCTCTCCCGATGCCACCGAAGACCAGATGAAGGCTGCTGCTTTGGCGTTGCCCGCGCTGGGCGGCATCACGCCAAAGCGCGTGATCATCGTGAAGGGTCGATTGGTGAATATCGTGGCGTAGGGGCCCTTCTCCCTCCGGGAGAAGGTGGCCCGAAGGGCCGGATGAGGGATTTGCAGGCCGTCAAAATCCTCACCCGTCGCTTCACATGCCAGCAAATTTCTCATCCGGCGCTTCGCGCCGCTCTCTCGCGGTGGGCGAGAGCACCCGCTGCGAGAATCTTCTTCGTTAGCGACGACACGGGCACTCCTTCAAACTTCCGCCACTCAAAGCCCGCCATATTCTCCAGCACACCGTTATAGACATGAACTTCCAGCCGGTGATGCGTAATCGTGTGCCGGCAGGCACCGGTACGGGTCAATTCACCTGCCGGCAACTCGCTGAACATCGGGAACTCCCAGAGTCCTCGTGAAAGCTTCATAAGATGCTGGCCGTTTCTCTCCTGAAGAACGGCGAAAAGCTGGACTCTCACCGTTTCCGGCCGCTTCTTCACGGGAGGAATCATCAACTGCTTTCCCGTCTTGTAGGCGATGCAGTCGGTTTGAACGGGACAGACCAGGCAACGTGGCGCTCTGAACGAGCACACGGTGGCGCCCAGTTCCATGATCGCCTGATTGATGAGTCGGGGTTCTGCGCTTCGGACGAGTTTGTCTGCCGCATCCCAGAGGCGCCTCGGTCGATCGTCTTCCCACCCGTACACACGCGAGAGCACGCGCCGGACGTTGCCATCAACGACCGGGTATGCCTTGTTAAAGGCGATGCTGAGAATGGCACCTGCAGTGTACTGCCCGATTCCGGGCAGTGACCGTAGCGATTCATAGTCCGCCGGCACGGCGCCGCCATGCTCGCGCACGATTGTTCTGGCCGCTTCCATCAGGTTCCTCGCCCGGCTGTAATAACCTAGTCCGGCCCAGAGGCTTAGAACGCTGTGCTCGTCAGCCGTTGCAAGCGACGCGATATCCGGAAGCTCGGCCATCCACCGTTCAAAGTAGGGGACGACAGTCTCCACCTGCGTTTGCTGCAGCATGACTTCGGA
>Ga0068859_100000580_pt1 | contig 36483 bp, 28 predicted proteins | sample KBSSwiS22_FD_66585 | JGI IMG/M metagenome (GOLD analysis project Ga0068859, IMG submission 66585) | Switchgrass rhizosphere microbial communities from Kellogg Biological Station, Michigan, USA - KBS Switchgrass S2-2 | ecosystem: Host-associated > Plants > Roots > Rhizosphere > Soil ... | reverse complement strand
CTCTCGAACTAATCTCAAGGGAACTGAGAATACAGTTCCACCGACTTCAGGCGGGGCAACCATTGGACCGCACGAAGAAACGCCAAGCAACCTTGCCACGACATTGTCTCCGGATATCCCTTCAAGAAAGACCGCGGCGTAACCGATGATTTGCAATTGGCTCTTCACCTTGGCGGCCGGGCAAAAATCGCTTCCGCAGGAACTCCAGATCGGAACCAGAACCACGTTCTCACTCAGATCAAAGACCTTCGAATCCGACGCGCGTTGATATTGCCCGGGTGCGAGCCACGTGAAGCGTGGCGGCTTTCCGATCAGCAGATCAACACCCTGCACCGTAGGTCCGACCATGTTTCCGGTCTTCACCGAGAGCCTGTCGCCGCATCGAAGATACGGGCTGTCGCAGGTGGCAATGGAATCCCGATAGTCGTCTGCACCGGTATCACCTGGAAACTCGATAACGAAGAAGCTGTTTGATGTTAGAGCGTCGCTCGGATCCTGAGGCTTTACGGAAAACTGATGCCCGATCTTCGACATACCGAAGGCAGTAACTTCACGGGAGTTGGGGTCAATCAACAACTTCGACGGATCGCACTCACCCGCGCATATGTCTCCACCACTGAGAGCCGTGTTGGGAAGGAACCAGGGCTTGACGCATGCGGCTCCGGTCGAATAGTGCGCTGTCTCTGCAATACCTGTCGCGATGACGTCGGCTGAACCGATTCCGAGAGCTTTTGCAAAATAGGTTGTCTGACTGACTCGAATCGAAACCGTGACCCGTCGCTTCGCGACATCCGGGGTGACCGTGACGTCTCCAGCGCTGATCGCCTTCCCCATTACGGTGTTGGATGTGGCAACGCCAGTGGCATAGTTGATCGCCGTCTCCGGCTGAGGAAGGCTCGGGGTATTTGTAAACGTGAAAGCTCCAGCCATCGCGGCAGCGTCGGCAACTTCCTGCACGTCAGTACGCGCGCTGTACAGGACTCCGGTGTCCACCGCTAACGCTACAAATCCCAACAGAATTATCAGCATGAGCGCGACAACGATGAGAAAGAAACCTTCCTCGCGCTTAGCAGGCCTCCCTGGCATTTGTTGAAGCGTCGTGCCCCTCATAACTCTCAGTCTCGACCGTCTGCCAGGCTGTATTTGCGGACCGTGGATTCCTGGCGCTATATCCTCTTATCGGCAGACCCGAAGACTTCCTTTAGGCAGGAGAGCCCAATCGTTTCAATGGGTTGCCATCCCACTGCCTGGCTGGCGGGGGGAGTGAAAGCACGGATCGATTGTGAAGGACCAGGCTCGGTCGTGCTCATCCGACCAGGACGTTGAAGTGCTACAAAGCGCGATTCCCGTGCGCAACGCTCCATTCACTTCGTGCGCCCTGAGGGAGCCGTACAGCTTGTCTCCGAGGATCGGGCTTCCTATCGAGGCAAGCTGAGCTCGAATTTGATGCGTCCTGCCCGTCTCCAGATCAATTTCAATCTCGAATAACGGAAGCGCATGGCGATCGGTGCTGATTGAGGTTACGTTGTCGATGCACAGCACGCACTCCAGCCAGTCGGAGCGAGCCACACTCTGCACCTTTCGTGGGCTGCGCTTGGCGGGTTCCATATAGTGAATGTGCCTGCCAGGTTCAGGAGCTTGATCGACGAGCGCACGGTATCTCTTCCTTACTTTACGGTCCACCAGCAGCTGATTGAAGTGCCGTTGAAATTCCTTTGTCTTCGCGAGCACAACCAGACCGCTTACCTCGGTGTCCAGGCGCTGGGTAATAAAAACCGGCAAGCGAAGGCTAAGACTGAGTTGATGGAGGATGTTTTCCACGCCGTTATCCACTGTTGCATGCACGGGGATACCGGGTGGTTTGTTCACCACGACGAACTGATCATTCTGGTAAACGATCGTTTCCAGCCAATCGACCGCTTCTACAGGAAACCGCTTCGGCTGCAGGTGCACCCGAACGTACTGCCCGGGCAGGAGAGCGCGATCTGAACTCACTCGCTCGCGCTCGTGGTAGACGGCCCCAAAGGACAGGAGCCGCTTCCCTTCTTCGAAGCTCAAGCCGAATGCTGCAAGGCACTCGAGCAGTGTTCCAGCACTCTCAATTCTGCAATGGCCGATGCGGCCCTGCGCTGTTGTTGCCGACAATATGTCCACGATTCCTGCCAGGGACGGGCCATTTTACGACGGCAGGTCCTGCGCCGGTCAGGAAGGAATCGTGAATTTTTCTTCCGCGTGCCTCTGGGTCAGTTCCTGCGCGACGTCGCGAGCAACCTCATCGCGCATTCCGGAATTCATGTCTCGCACCATACGTCGGAGCGCCACGCCGACAATATCTCGATGGTGAATCTTTGAACCGAACTCATCGCTGAGGTCGAGCCACAGGCTATGGACCGTATCGACGTCTTCAGGCCACAGCCTTGGAGGATGCGGGCCGAGATTAACAAACACGGTCGGTCGGTCTGCAGAAATGATCTCGAGCGAGAAGCCGAGTCGCGGCTCGGGAAGCTTCTGCCAGGCCCTGCCGATCCGTCGCGCGAGTTCGTCTGAATCCATACGAGCCGAAACTCCGGTGACCAGACGAGACGCCTGGAGCTTTGCGGCCGTCCTGACCAGAGCGTCGAAAGCATCAATGCCGGGGACCACCAGCAGTTCGAGGGTTTTCCCCTCCTTCTCCGCAAGTGCGACTACTCGGGAAAACAATTCCTGTTCATAGTGAGTGAAGAGTTGCGACGTGCTGAGGTCATACTCCCCTGCACCCGTCGAGACGTTGCGTACAGCGACAGCCACGATGTCGTGTTTTCTCGTATTCGTCTTCTGCAGAACCGACGACAGATGAGTGAGCCTATTGAAGTCGCGCACAGCAACAAGAACGCATCCCGGTCGCGCGCCCACCTTCTCATTCTCAACATCGGAGCACACATCCAGGTTGAACTGCTCCAGCCCCTTGTGCCCTCTCCGATGGGTCAGTCTCTCCGAGATGGTGAAGATGACGAACAGGACCAGCATGAAGATCACTCCAGAGATGGTGGCGATTCGTTTCGAGATCAGATTGGCAATGGCGACAAAAAATAGAATTCCTGTCGTGAGTGCCAGGCCAATGGGCACCTCGAACTTTCCGAGCCGAATATTGAGCGGAGTCTTGTACTCCTGGTCCTTTCTCTGAAATCGCAGGACGAGCACGCTAAGCGCCTTGAGGAAGAAGCTCCACACAATACCGAAGGCGTAGGCCTCACCAAGCAGATAGACGTCGCCACGACTCAGAATGACGGTGACAATTTGAAGGACCGTGATGAGATTGATGATCCTGTAGCTGGTTCCATATTTTCGGTGGGGCTTCTGAAAGGCGGGATGCAGGACGCCGTCTTCCGCAACCCGGTTCATGACACCGTTCGCCCCAATGATGGATGTGTTTACGGCTCCCGATAGAATCAACACCCCGACAATCACCACAAAGGCGTGAAACATCAGTCGAAGGATCTCCGGCCCGGCAAGATGCATGGCCAAACCGCCGAGCAGGTTGTCCGCGTACATTCTGCGAGTGGCATCGGGGATGATCATCGACGCCAGAAGCGTCAACCCGCCCGTACAGACAATGGCATAGATGCAAACCAGGTTTCCTGTGATCTTCAGGTTCTTCAGCTTGGGCGACGCGATTTCACGGTAGACCTGAGCCAGAGTCTCAAAACCACTCATTGAAAGCAGCGAGTGACCAAACGCGATGATGATGGCGACAATCGGAATCGTCCATAGTCGCGTCTGCGCAAACCATCCCAGGCTCTCATCGGTAAACTTCAAATTCGAGGCAACAGGCGCCGGTGGGATTTGCGCCGGGCCACGGACGATGAGGGTCACGCCGCACCAGACAAGGAACACCACAACCATCACAGTCGTGATTTCCATGATACGCAGCGCCTTCCCGCTCGATTCCGGAATACCTTTGATGTTATGCCACCAGAAATAGCACGTCACCGATATGGCAAAAATCACGGCGAGGAGTTCGGGCGGCACTCGAAAGCCGGACTGCAGCAGTTCGCTTGTCTCGTTGATCAGACGGCCAAGGTATTGCCCCGCACTCACGCTGCTGATTGGCCCTGTCAGGATGTAATCAAAAAGAAGCGCCGATACCGACAGCCTCGCCACGAAAGGTCCCATCGCGTCGCGAACGACAACATACACGCCTCCGCGGACAAACATGCTGCTGCTTTCCATGTAGACCGACCGCACCGCGAAACTGAACAACATCACTCCCAAAATGAACCAGGGCGCACTCGGCCCGATGGCCTGTTCAACGATGCCACCCACGTAGAAAACGGACGAGCCGAGATCATTCAGAACGATGGCTGCGGCGCGCCAGAAAGAAATAAACGAAAGCATCACCGTGCTGGCGACAATGACTTTGGTAGCGGTGCTCCGTGTTTGCGTGGACAAAATGAATCTCTCCTGTCTAGAAATCTGCGAGCACGACGTGATGACCCCGGCGCCGGAGTTTTCGCGCCAGACGCTTGGACTTTTCGAACAGCCATCGATTCCGGCTTCCGATCACGATAAGAGACGCTGGCCTCAACATGTCCAGGATCGACTGATGCGGATCCCGGCTGAGATACACAAAGGCGTCGATCTGAATCGTCACCACCGACGCCAGTTCACGAATGCGCCTGCAGACGAATTCCAGGGACACCGGAGGCCTTTCGAGCGGCAGAGGGTGGGGAACGGTAAGCGGAACCAGCAGGACAATCCTTGCAGGCAGATTTGTCGACAGGGCCACCGCCGACCGGAGGGCCGCCGTGGTCTCAGCCATTTCGGTGAACAGAACATAGATCCGCAGCGACGCGGCTTCGGCGGGAGGATCCTTAACGAGAGGGTGAAGACTGCAAACTCTTGAATCGTGAAAAACTGCGCGAAAAGCGTGAGTCGATGTTTCTGTCATATCTGCTCGACTCTTCCACTCTAAAGCTCGGGGCGTAAGGAATGCATAATGGTCCCATCAGGACTTCATGAGGAAAGAAGGAAGGCGATTCAAACCGACCTGAGGTCAACGAGAGCTTTTATTTTGACCGCCGTGCGACCTCAAGTTCTGTATGCCTTTCGCATGCGCTCGACGCGATCAAGGAGTCCGGCGCACAGCGCATCAATGTTCAGCGCGGCCAGTTCTTCATCCGAAAGACTCTCGAGTTGGGTTTTCCAGTCGACTACGGCTCGTTCGTTGAAGATTGCCGTATCCAGAACACTCGCGGCCTGCAGGTTGAGCGCTTCGGGAACCATCAACCGGTATTCTTTGTAGGGCTGAGACACAGGTTCTTCAGAAGGGTCAACCTCGTGTTCGGTAATTTCGCAAGGGATACCCGCCGCAAGAAGCGCGTCACGTGCACTTGCGGCGTCAGCGGGCAGTGTTCCTGAGAATATCGTCACGGCGACTGCCTTCTCCGACCAATGATCTTCGTCGGCATCGTCCTCTTTCGGAGAGCGAAAGAAGGAGAACGAGGCCGTGGAGTGGGTGTCGGCGTCATCCGGGTGTTCGATATCCAGGCCTCTGCGTCGAACTTCAAAGTCAAAGACCTTGTGGGCCAGGGACGTGAGATCCTCACGTTCCAGGAGACGAAGCTCATCGTCGCTAAGCGATGTGTAATGTTTGCGCAATTCTTCAGGATCAATGGCCACTGCACGCCTCCCGATCTGGTGTTGGATGTGAGTTTATACACCCGCCGGCAGAAATCGATGCGCGCCAGGGCTGATTGTTTTCTTGTCCACATAATCATCGGTTTAGGAGAGAATCTCTTCTTAGATAGCGGCTGAAAACTTCTTTCACGATAGGAACAATCTTGAGCTCTTCGAGTGGGTCAAGCAGAGGAATTGGAACGGTTGCGGCGCTGGTTGGTCTCATTGTTGTTGTTGCGGCCACTGTCGTCGTGACGCTGATAGTTGCAAGGCGCGCGCCGGCGCTAACGCCGGTCGGAACCGGCGTAGCTCTCGAAGCGCTGGCGCTCCATCGTGAGCCTAATGAGTCAACGGAAACAACAGGAGCAGTGACGGCAGGAGAATCTATTGAAATTCTTCAGTACGTGCCACCGAAGTCAATGGATTCATGGGTACTTATACGCCCCACCGAGAATCACAAGATCTTTGGCTACGCCCTGCTCCGAAACCTGGACCATCTGAAGACGAAGAGCGATGATCTCGACTTCTGGCATGCAACACAGCTGCTGGAAAAAGCCAATGGGGTGGAGCTCAAAACGCGCCTGGTGGCGATGGGCGAAAGGCTCAAGACTCCCCTTCCCCCGTCCCCGCCAACAGATCAGATCTATCGAACTCTGGCCACGGAATCCGTCCGCCTGGCGAATGACCGGATCTACGACCCGGACGAGGCGCGAGCGTTGTTGGCGAGTGCGGACGGTTATCTCAGTCGCATATCGGCAAACTCAGATCCTTCTCCAGAAACAGAAGAACTCCGTGCGAGCATTCAAAAGATCCAGATTGCACTTGGCGATGTTCCGGATCCGCAAGCCCAAGTCAAAGCGCCGGTCACCAGCTCTGCGCCGACGAACCAGTTGAGTCGTCTGCTGAAGGACGGGAACGCCGCATTCGACAGTGGGCGATATGCCAAAGCGGCGGATCTTGCACAACAGGTTATTACGAAGGGCCAGGGAAAACGCGAGATGGCATCTGTTGTGGACCAGGCAAAGGCACTGCTCAAAAAAGCAGAAGCCTCACAGGAAGAATTTGAAAAGGTAAACATTCAAAACCGATGATTAGAATCAAACACATCACAACGAGTCTGATTCTTCTGATGTTCGTCCTGACGATGGCGTCGGCTGTCCCTCAAGCGGCGAATCCTCGTCCGCTTACGTGGGAGCAGGTACTGGATTACTGGAAGGCCGAGGCGGCGGAGACTCTTCGCAAAAATATCACTCGCGAAAGAGTCACACAGAATGGCGTTGGATTCGCGCTGGACCCCGCCAGGGAGAGAGAGCTTTCCGGTTTAAAGATGCCCGCCGATCTCATCAGTGAGATCAAGAGGCAGAATCGAATGGCGACTTTGATTATCGCGTGCGAACCGGACTGCTCCGTTTCGATCAACAGTGAACCGCCCGTGAAGACTTCAGAGCGAGAACTGACGACTTCGGTTATCGCCGGTTCCGTGAACGTCGAAGTGGGCGCCCCGCCCGCCTACAAGTCTCAAAAGGAAACGTTCCGGATTACCCCGGGTGAAACGATTCGCCGATCCTTCAAGCTCGATCCTGTGCGAGGGACTCTCGACGTGGAATGCGAACCCGATTGCGTCGCCCTGGTTACCGGCCCCAATGGGTATCGAAAGACTATTTCCACAACAAAGAGCCACGGATCGTTTGACGAGCTGTCGGATGGAGAATACGTCATTCAGGTTGAAGCGGACGGCTTCCGTCCTGCTTCGAGCAGAGCTGCGGTCAAAGCCCCAAACACCGCGAACGTCACCTTCAAGCTTGCTGTTGAGGAGTGGGCCGGAAAGTCTGCCATCGATGTGATCGAGCTCATGACACAACGGGTCGGTCCTGCCAATCTCATCCTCTATTCCGTCACGTCCAAGGATGATGGATCCATGACGATCAAGGGCGATCCCGCAAGTATCGGTGACTGGAATGCGGAACTCGTTGAAGCCGCTGTGCCCGACAAGCTGCGGTGGGAAATGAAAATTACCGGCCGCAAATGGACCGTTACCTATGACGGCAAGATTGCGCGGTCGGATGGGGACAGGAGGTTCGCGGGAACACCGCTTGCGAAAGAATTGGAGCAAAGCATTCGCCATGTGGCCGACTTGCGTCTTCCGGCCGTCCTGATCAGGATTCGAAATGGTTTCGCGGTCAAGAAAGGGCGGGTGGATGGTTTTCCGGTTCTTATCGCAACGTCCGATACCGATCGTTACACCTTCTTCCTCGAAGAGGATTTCACACCCCGAAAAGTTCTGCGCGAGGAACTCGCCGGGTCGCGCGACCGCGTCGAAATGGAGTTTGGACAGTACCGACAGGCGATGCCGGAGCTGCGCCTGCCTCATACAATGACGCTCCGTTATCCGGATCGCCCCAAACATCAAATGGTGTTTGATTTCAAGATGCTGGATCCTGGACTCGCACTGAAGGACTCCTTTTTCACGAAACCCTGACGATGAATACAGAATCTCTATCTTCCATCCTGCCGCCTGAACTCATGGCGGTGCGTTACAAACCTCTGTTCATTTTTCAGATCGAAGTGAAGCCGCCGAGCATTGTCGGTGCAACTCCAGGTCACGACCGCAGAATTGGAGAGATCGCCGGCGGACGTTTCGAAGGCGAAGCGTTACGAGGGAAAATCCTTTCCGGCGGCAGCGATTGGCAGTCCCTGCGCGCCGATGGAGCGACCACGCTGAATGTGCGGCTGGTGATGCAGGCCGACGATGGGGACCTGATCGCAATGACGTATCTCGGTGTGCGTCACGGGCCGAAGGAAGTTCTGGATCGCATCGCCCGCGGAGATAAAGTCAACCCCTCGGAGTATTACATGCGCGCGACACCTTACTTCGAAACGGCATCTCAGAAGTATGGCTGGCTCAACCGAGTCGTCAGCGTTGCATACGGGCATCGCGTCGCAGGGGGCGCGATTTATCAAGTGTTCGAGATCCTCTGATTCGACTGTCGTTTTCTCCTGATTCCATGCCCCTCATTGCAAGCGACCCTCTCCGCTACCTACAATACGGCTTTGTTGGAGGCCGTCATGGGCACAGGTATTCGATTCAACGTAATGCACTTCATGCCGTATGTGCATCTTCCGGAAAACCACAAGGACTACAAGACCACGTGGGTCAACTTCCCAAACAAGTTCTACGACCCTGAAAAGGGACACGAACTCTACCAGCAGTATTTCGATCAACTGGTTCTCGCGGATCGGCTGGGATTCGACGGTCTCGTACTGAACGAGCATCACAATACGGTCTACAGCATGATGGCGACACCCAATGTCCTGGCGTCGGCGCTGATCGCGCGGACCCAGAACGCACGCATCTGCGTGTGGGGCGTTCCTCCAAACTTCATGCTCCCGAATCGACTCGCCGAGGAGTACGCGATCCTCGATGTCCTGTCAAAAGGCCGGCTCGAGATCGCTTTCCCGCTGGGAACCGGAATGGAGTACTGGTCTCATCCTGTAAGCCCCGTTACGGCACGCGAGAAGTTCAAAGAGTCGCTAAAGATCATGCTGCAGGCATGGACAGCGGATGGCCCCACAACACACTACGGAAACTTCTACACGTATCGATTCCTGAATCCGTGGCCAAGGCCCTATCAGAAACCACATCCGCCCTGCTATATCGTCGGCTCCGGCAGTCCGGAAACTATCGAACTGGCATCAGAACTGGGGTTGGGTTACTCGTCCGTCTTTGTGCCTCAGAAGGTCGCTCAGGAATTGAATCAGCGATTGCGCGAACGCGCCGCCCACTACGGGCACACCATTCGTCCCGAGCAACTGCCGCTCCTGAACTTCGTCTACGTCGCCGAAACGGAAGAGGAAGCCGAACGCGAGTACATCCATCATTTGCAGCGATTCTTCGAGGACTATGCGCGAAGCTCGCCTCAGTGGCTGGCCCCTCCCGGATACCTCTCCGTCGAGCAGCTCAAGATTCGCTCCGCTGGCGCCGACAAGATGCACGGAGGGTTCGACTTCAAGGCGATCAGCGGCTCGTTCTTCATTGCGGTCGGAACCCCGGAAAAGGTTGCGAATCTCATCGGGGAGTGGATGCAACGCATGGGCACGAATCACATCAACAGCGTCATGCATGTCGCGGACATGCCTCACTGGAAGGCCGTAAAAAATCTGACGCTGTTCGCAGAACAGGTCATGCCGAAATTGCGGAAGTCCGGGGGTGCGCAATGAGCAAATTCGTGCGGGAAGAACTCGTGGTTAACGGCGTCAAAACTGTCGTGCACTCGGCCGGCAATGGAGAGCCTCTGGTCTTCTTCCACGGTGGAGGTACCGTGGACGGCTTCGACTTCGCAGAGGCATGGAGTGACAAGTTCAGAGTCATCGTTCCTTATCATCCGGGATTTGGAGAATCCGGCGACGATCCCACGTTCACGGACATTCATGACTATGTTCTGCACTACCTTGAGCTCTTTGACCTCCTCAAGATCGACACGATGTATCTCACGGGGATCTCAATGGGCGGTTACCTCGCAGCCAGATTTGCGATCGAACACCGTCATCGAGTCCGCAAACTCGTCCTTGTGGCTCCCTATGGCCTGGATGTGAAAGAGCACCCCGCGCTCGACCTCATCGCCACTCCAGGCGAGCAGATCGTCCCGATGCTCGTTTCAAATTTCGACGTGCTGAAGAAGAATCTTCCGGAAAAACCCGACATGGATTTCATTGGGGCTCGTTATCGCGAAGCCACGACGTTCGCCCGATTGTTCTGGGAACATCCGTTTGATCCAAAGTTCCCTCGTCATCTCCATCGCCTTACCATGCCTGTACTCATCGTTTGGGGAAAGGAAGACAAGATAATCCCGGCGGGACAACTTCCACAGTGGAAGGCAAAGATTCCGAATGCTGAAGTTCTCGTCGTGTCGGGAGCCGGCCATATCGCCTACCTGGATAAACCGGATACCGTAACCGCGATCGCGCGGTTCTTGAAGTAAGGGCGGAAGCACTACTCATTCCGGAAGCCGCCCCATAAACCGGCGCATTTCATAGAGCACATCGGATTCATTGGAGATGAATATATAGTGACGGGCTCCAACCATCCGCAGTAGTCGAGCGTCAGGGACATTACGTTCAAAATTTTCCGTGAATTCCTTCAGGTATTTTTGATCCGCGGCATACAGGTCTTCGACGGCTTTTCTCTCGTCGGCGGTTTTTATCTCGTAGTCCTTTAGCTGTTCCTCAACAGCGATCGGATATGCAACAAAGGCCAGCGACGGAATACTTATCGACGAGTACTGCGGCTTGGGTGTTCCTGCGGTGATTGCAGCCCGGACACCGGTTGTGGTCCTCGGCATCCCCATCCTTCCGTTGGGTGTCGTCTCCCACGTCGCGTGAATCTCGCTTTCGGGTAATGGATCTTTCCTCCCAACACGCTGCCAGGCCAGGTACTCTTCAAAACTCGGGTTGGTCTCGCCATCGGGAACATGCGGCGTTGGAAAACGCTCGGCAGGGAACCTTCCCTGGACTGCGTTGCGTTCGGACCAGTCATACGTCGGATCGATCAACGCGTCCATGAACACAAGCCCGGCAATTCGATCGGAACGACCGCCGAGCATCGTCATCTCATTCCCTGCATAGGAGTGACCCGCCAGTACCGGAGATTTGATATTGAGCGCGTCGAGGACGCTCAATATATCCAGCGCGAGACGTTGCACGTCATAACCCGTTGCCGGATGGCTTGACGATCCGAACCCACGGCGCGTGATGCCATAGACGTGATTGGTCTCCTTGAGCTTTTCGGCAAACTCGTCGAATACATGCGCCGAGTTTCCGAAACCCGCAAGCAGAACAACCGGACGGCCGACCCCGCCCCAATCGAGCACTTCCAGCTGAACATCCTTATCGACCGTGACGAATTGAACATAGTGCTTCGAACGATCTTTCCAACCCGTTTCCTGCCGCGCGCACCCGAGAAGGCCCGCAACGAGAACAATTCCAAGAAGTCCACCCTGCATTGTCTTCGAACTCATGGGACGCGGCTCGCTCCGCGGCGCAACCTGGAACCCGGGTTCTCGCTTAAGAAATCGTCCTTCCATATCTTTTGCCAGGTGAGCCGATCAATGTTCCCGCCTGAAACAATGACAAGCACGCGTTGCGGCGCACTCTGGCTCTTCAACCACTGCAGCGCTCCTCCCATTGCTACGGCTGACGTGGGCTCCACCGCAACTTTCAAAAGTGTGGGCAACCACTGTGCCCAATAACAGATCTCTTCCTCGCTGACTTCGAACAAGTCCTCCAGTCGCAGTAAGTGCTGAAGAGTGCGCTCAGAGACCGCAAGAGTTCGAGCGCCATCTGCGATCGTTGAAGGAGACTCCGGAAGCCGCACGATCGCCTTCGACCTGTAAGACCTCGCCGCATCGTTCCCGAGAGCGGGCTCTGCGCCGAAGACTGACACGCGATTCGGCAGGGTGTCGGTTGCCAGAATCGTGCCGGACAACAAACCTCCGCCACCACACGGAGCGAATATCGCGGTTGGGCGTGCATTGTCCTGCAGAGCTTCAAGACACGCGGTCCCCTGCCCTGCAATCACGTCGTCATCATCGTAGGGATGCACAAAGTGAGTGCCACTCTGCTTCATCCCCTCCACGGCAGCCTCGGCCTCGGCGCGGGTGGGAGTCGCGACTACCCTGGCACCGTAACCCTCCATCGCCTGACGTTTCACCGAGGAGACGTCCGCCGGCGTAAACACTGTGACCTGAAGTTTCAGGAGCCCGCACGCCCAGGCGACTGCCTGTCCATGGTTCCCTGAACTGACTGTCACCACCTTATCCACGGCACTACCCCTCGCGCTGGCGAGAAGCAGCGCATTGAGTGCACCACGTGCCTTGAAGGCGCCGGTCCGCTGAAAGCTTTCAACTTTGAAAACAATCTCGTGCCCAAGCCAGGAATTTAAAAGCGAAGACTCGAGCAGCGGAGTTCGCGTGAGACGCGGCGCGATCCGTATCTGAGCTTCCAAAACCGATTCCGGAGAAAGCATTCTTCACACCCTGTGATATCAATTCCCTGCGATCGTGGATGGTACTTGTCGATATATACTGCATGAGTCACCGGCTTGTTTCAAACGAGCTCAATAACAACGTTCCACAACCAGAGCACTCGAATTGACGTCCATCATCACTGATTATCTTGCGCATTCCGGGAAGCAGTTGAGCGACCTTACATCAGCGTCGGTTGCGTATCTTGTGAACCTTGATGCGATAGCCTCGGTTTCCCCTGTCGTTGCAAGAGGCATCCTGCAGGAACTTGTCAGCCAGAGGACCAATCTGAAGCTCATTGCGAGCGAGAATTTTTCTTCCATTCCAACCCAGATGGCGATGGCGAATCTGCTCACCGACAAATACGCCGAGGGTTTTCCTCATTCACGGTTCTACGCCGGATGCGAGAATGTCGATCTCATTGAAGAGACGGCGTGCAACCTGGCAAAGAGCCTGTTCGGCGCCGAGCATGCCTATGTGCAGCCTCACAGTGGAGCAGACGCGAACCTCGTCGCCTTCTGGGCAATCCTGTCGGCAAAGGTCGAGCAGCCCGCACTCGATCGCATGGGGATAAAAGACAGTTCCGAGCTATCCGCGGATGACTGGAATTCCCTGCGACAGACACTGGGCAATCAAAAGCTCCTTGGCATGGACCTGATGGCCGGCGGTCATCTGACTCATGGTTTCCGCAAGAATGTCTCGGCGCGAATGTTCAATGTCGCAAGCTATGGCGTTCATCCCGAAACAGGCCTGATCGACTACGAAGCCGTCGAGCGACAGGCGAAAGAGTTTCGGCCCCTGATTCTCCTCGCCGGCTATAGCGCCTATCCCCGTCGAATCGACTTTCAAAGAATGCGCAACATCGCAGACAGCGTCGGCGCAGTCTTCATGGTGGACATGGCTCACTTCGCTGGACTGGTTGCCGGTAAAGTATTCACCGGGCCTTACAATCCCATCGCCTATGCCGATGTCGTAACCACTACGACACACAAGACGCTTCGTGGCCCGCGTGGCGGAATGGTGCTCTGCAGAAAAGAGTTTGCTGCGTACGTAGACAAGGGTTGTCCTCTGGTTTTGGGAGGGCCTCTGCCGCACATCATGGCCGCAAAAGCCGTCGCGCTCGAAGAAGCAAGCCGGCCGGCCTTCGCTGAATATGCGGCGCAGATCACAACAAACGCGCAGGCTCTGGCGAACAAGTTGATTGCTTCGGGCCAACGCGTGCTGTCGGGCGGAACAGACAATCACCTGGTGTTAATTGACGTCGGTCCTCTAAAGCTGACTGGAAGACAGGCGGAGCAGGCTGCGCGCGAAGCACGCATCACGCTGAACAGAAACACTATCCCGCATGATCCCAACGGAGCCTGGTATACCAGCGGGCTTCGTCTGGGCACACCGGCGCTCACCTCGCTGGGGATGAAAGCTCCTGAAATGGAAGAAGTGGCCTCGATCCTGTCTCTCGTCTTGTCCAATACAACAGCGGAAAACAGCAAGGTGAAGTACACCATCCAGGAACGAGCGCTTGCGGAAGCACACAAGCGAGTCGCCGATCTTCTGTCGCGGTTTCTCCTGTACCCCGAGATCGACGTACCCTTTCTCCAAAAGCGATTTTGAAGAACCGCAGCAAACACGCGCGCATCCGAACGCTCACAATGGGGTTGCCCGGCTCTCCGCGTGAAGACCAGATCTCATGGGCTGGAGAAAAGCTCAAGAGTGCGCGGGATGCTTTCACCCAGCTCGGCTACGAAGTGCAGAGCCGGAGGATTGCACTAGATCATTGGGACCTTGGAACGACCCGCCTCCCCGCCAGAGAACGAGAAAGCAATTTCAACCTGTTGGATCGTCTCTCCTCCACGAACCAGATCGATTTCTGCAGCATCGGCATGGCAAGCTCCCCATCGGACATCGACCATCTCGCAGAGATCTTGAGCAACCCATCCCATCTCAGCGGCAGTGCGCAAATCGGCGCGCTTCGCGGTGGCCCCGATCGAAATTCGATTGCTGCGGCCGCACGCGCAATGATTCGCCTCTCCGCCACACCCGATGGTTTTGGAAACTTTCGATTTGCCGCAGGGAGTTTCATTGGTCCGGGTACGCCCTTCTTTCCCTGTTCCTTTCACGATGGCAGCCCGCCGTGCTTCGCGATTGGCCTTGAAAACGGCGGGCTGCTCGTTGATGCCTTTGCAGGCGCCACGACGCAGGAAGCGGCGATGAACCAACTTGAGAACTCTTTGAATGACTGTTACCGAGAGGTGGCCGACGCCGCGAACAAAATATCCAAGGAGATCGAGGTTCCATTTAGAGGCTTGGATACATCCATAGCGCCCTCCCTTCAGCCTGAGGAAAGCATCACGCTCGCTTTCGAAGCCCGTGGAATAGCGTTTGGAGCACCGGGAACGCTGGCTCTTTGTGGCGCCATCACCAGCGCCGTGAAGTCAGTGCCGGTCCCTCAGGTTGGATACTGCGGCATCATGCTCCCGGTGCTGGAAGACGTCGGGCTCGCAAAGGCCAGCGACGACCACAGGTTTGGTGTCATCGATTTACTCGCGTACTCCGCCGTGTGTGGTGTGGGTCTCGACATGATAGCGATTGCCGGTGACGTCGAGGCGCGGGCATTGACGGATCTCCTGATGGATCTCGCCACGATCTCGAGCAAGCTCGGCAAACCACTATCGGCACGCATCCTCCCCGTTCACGGCATGCGTGCCGGAGAAATGACGACGTTTGACTCTCCTTATATCTGCAACTCGAGAATCATGACGATTTGAGAACTCTTCCTTTGCCTTCCACCCAGTCCTGGGTTTTTACGGTTTCTTAATATCCTGTCAGACTTGTTCAGAAACTCTTCAGTACCGCCTCCGTGTTTGGTCGGATAGCATCCCCGCCAAATCAAATCTCTGTCGATTGGGAAAGACGTTAGAGGTTCGTTAAGCGTGAAATATTTTCTTCGGTCTCTGATTTTCGTCCACCGATGGGTTGGCATCGTTCTTTGTCTCGTGTTTCTGCTCTGGTTCCCTTCCGGCATCGGAATGATGTACTGGACCTTCCCCGAGGTATCTGCAGAGGACCGACTTGAGCATTCACCAAAGCTGGACCCATCGAAGATTACTCTTTCGCCAATCGAAGCCGCAGAGAAGCTCGGCATGCAGGCCAACCCCACGCAGATTCGATTGAATTCGTTTGATGGCCGGCCTGTGTATCGCATTGGCGGAGGAGGCCGTGGCGGAGGCGGTGGACGCATCATCTACGCCGACTCGGGTGAAGAGCAAACCGAAGTCAACACCGAGATGCTGGATCGCATTGCATCGGGCTGGGCAGGCCGGCCATATGAGGAGGCAAAGAAGGAATCCGTCGAGGAACCGGATCAGTGGACAGTTGCGGGGCAGCTTCGCAATCTGCGCCCCATGTACAAGTATTCGTGGCCCGACGGACAGCAGGTTTATCTCAATGGCATGACGGGCGAAGTCGTCCAATACACCACATTCGGCTCTCGCGTTGCGGCCCATGTCAGCGCCATTCCGCACTGGGTCTACTACACGCCACTACGCAAGAACCAGCCCGTATGGATTCGATTCATGATCTGGGGTTCTCTCATCGGAACCATCGGCGCAATCATGGGCATGGTCGTGGCGGTGTGGATGTACTCACCGAAAAAACGATATCGGTTGGATGGCACGCCGACCGGAATTCCCTATCGCGGCCAGAAACGATGGCATTGGATTCTTGGGATGGTGTTCGGCGTTGCGACCGTGACCTGGACATTCAGCGGAATGATGTCGCTGGGCCCCTTTCCGATCGTGCAGCGATTGACGGGAACGGGGCAACGTGGACAACAACAGCAGGCAACGGCGGAGCAACCCACGCAGCAAGCAGTCGCCGATGCCCGGCGTAGTGAAGGCGGCAGTGGGACAGGAAGTGCCGCCAGCCCAATCAACGGCGGTGAACGTACCGAGGGTCAGCGTCGGGGCTCGAACCGCGGCGGCGGGCGGCGGGGCGGGCGAAGCAATACTCCAGTCGCCACGATTCGTGGCGAAGGCGCGCCAACCACGAGCGCATCAGCGCCACAAGCCGCCGTGCCAACGGCACAGAATCAAGGCGGTGCTGGACGAGGCGGCCGGGGAGGCGGGCAACAAGGCATCGCCGGACCTCTGCGTGGTCGCGTTCGCATGGAGGACTTCGCTCCCGTGCATCCCCGGGATCTTCTGTCAAAGGTTCCCAATCTCGACGTGAGAGAGCTGGAGTGGACGTCGTTTGCCGGCACACCCTTGTTTTCGGCAAACCTGGGTGACGGCAAATCTCAATTGCTGTCGCTCGATGGAACGCCGATCGACGGATTCGATCAGCAGCGGGTGACGGATATCGTGAAGTCTGCAGTTCCGGATCCGAGCGCCATCACGATCATAGAACTGAATCAGTACGACCTTTACTACCTCGATCGGACGCGGAAAAGACCGCTTCCCGTTCTCCTCGTTCTGATGAACGACGCGGATAAGACTCGCTACTACGTCGATCCCAGGTCTGCCCGTGTTGTGACCACCTACAGCAGCAGGAACTGGGTGAATCGCTGGCTCTACACGGGACTCCACTCTTTGAATTTTCCGTTTCTCTATAACCACCGTCCATTGTGGGACATCGTCGTCATCAGTTTCATGGCTGGTGGAACTGCGCTCTGCGTTACGTCGCTGGTGCTTGCCTGGCGAACACTCGGCAGGAAGTTGAAACGAGCAGCTGTAACCGATGTTTTGCCGAGGGCAACGTAGGAAAGAACACTCTCAATTTCCTTTGCGCCACCCAAGACACCTTTTGATGAATGAAAGGCATTCTATGAAGGCAATTTCGAACACATCCTCGACGAAGTGGATCTTTTTACTCCTGGTCCTGGCCGTGTTGGCGGCCGGCTGGAGTTCAGCACTGTCCGCCCAAACCTCACCGCGAACGCAACTGATCGTCAAGATATCAGATCCTTCCGGTGCATTGATTCCGGATGCCGAGATCGTTCTCGTCAGTTCCAGCGACGAGCGGAAGTTCACAACAGGGAGTTCTGGAACTGTGGAAGCGAGCGGCCTTGCTACGGGCGAGTGGACGATGACAGTTCGACGTGAGGGCTTCACTGCCAGGCAGCGCCCTGTTGTGATCGGAGACACGGCGCTGAACATCGCGATGACGCTTGAGGTGTCGGCCGTTAAACAGAGCGTCAATGTAGAAGGCCAGCGAGACATACCGAACGCCGTCCGCCTGGACTCGGCAGCGTCTGGCGGTGCATATCTGGACATGTCGATCCGAGACCTTCCGTTCAACCTGACCGTGATCAATCAGGAACTCATGCAGGAACGCGGTGTGACGTCATTGCTTGAAGCCACCGAACTGGCGCCCGGAGTCACGACGTGGGCCGACACGGGCTACATTCCCGCTCTCGACGTTCGGGGATTGTCCACAACAGATGCAGGCATCTACATGGCTCGTGAAGGCATCGTGCAAAATGCTGTGCCGCAATCTGGCCGTCCGCTCGACTCCTTTCTTCTCGAGAGCGTGGAGATACTTAAAGGGCCCTCTTCCTTTATGTATGGCCAGGGAACGGCAGGCGCTGCCGTTAACTCCAGAACAAAGGAGCCGAAGAAGCAATTCGGCGTCGATACCTTGTTTGCCTATGAATCGTTTGGGCGGACACGCCTGGGCCTTGGCGTTAACGTTCCGATCACAAAGCAACTGGCGGCGCGTCTCGACGTGTCCCGTTCCGAGGGCGGAACATTCGTGCAGCGCACGGACTCGACGCTTCGCTCCATGAATGGAGGGGTTCTGTGGACGCCGTCTCAGAAGATCCTGCTTAAGGCGAAAGGGATTTACTCGGACGACCACGTGAGTCCGTACTTTTCCACCCCGCTTCTCCGGGCGCCCATCGATCCGAATGTTGAATACGTCAAGGTCGCAGACAACAGTTACCTGGATCCTCGCGCGCGCAGTCTGAACTACAACACGATCGATGCGACCAACCAGGGCATCAACAACTTTGGGACCTTGACGGCCGAGGTCGCGCTTCCTTATGGGTGGCACGTCAAGAACACGTTCTACGGTGCTACCCAGCGATTTACATCGCGCAACAGCGAAAACATCACGTTCAATCAGACAACTCTGAGGGTATCGCCAAGCGGCTACTTCTACGCCAGGCGCCGCGACGTGCAGGTTGGCAATCAACTCGAACTGCGCAATTCCCTTCGTGTTTTCGAGCGCGCCATCAGCTTCACAATCGGTGGCAGGGTGGACGACAACGAGCAGCACCGCTTCGGAGCAGCTTCTCCTTCGCCCGGTACACCGCCGTCCATGGATTACCTCGCTCCGATCGAGTATTCGCCGATCCACGGGAATTTTGCTCCCCTGCGCGATGTGAATACGAAAACCTACAACGGATTCTTCGAAGGTATGGCTCGCATTACGGAAAAGCTGACCTTGAGCGGCGGCATGCGTTACGACCACATCAGAAACAATCGCCTGGATTTTGCCAATGCTCAGAATACCGGATTCCTCTCCTACCATGCCGTGACGGGCAGGTATGCCCTGACGTACGCAATTCGCCCCAACGTGAACGTGTACATCGGCAACAGCAAAGCGATCCAGCCTGCCGGCGGCACGAACTCGACCGGCGCAACTTCTCTGGTGAACCTCACACCGAGCCAGGCCCAGTTCAGTCTGCAGCCCTCGTATGGCTGGGAAGGCGGCGTGAAAGGATCCACCTGGCGCGATCGGATCGAAGGAACGCTGTCTTACTTCCAGATGCGCAAGCACAAAATCCTGACCCAGGAACTCGTGGACAACATCACGGTGGTCGAACAGATCGGCAAGATCAGATCCGAAGGCGTTGAGTTCAATTTTGTGGCAAGACCGATACGCATGTTCTCGCTTCAGGGAGACTTCGTCTGGAACAACGCGGAATACGTGGTGTTCAATACGATCGTGAACGGTGAGGAAGTCTCACGCGCGGGAAATGACCTGCCCAGAACTCCGGCCGTTACCTGGAACGTCACGCCGACGTTCCGGTACAACCGGTTTACCGCACAGGTTACGTTCAGCACAGTGGGTGCTCGCTGGAGCGATAACGCGAATACATTGCGGCTGAGTCCCTACACCACGCTGAACGCCAACGTCAGTGTTCGTCTGCCTGGAGGCACAATGCTGACCCTTACCGGAAAGAACCTGACGGATGAGATTGTGATTTCTCGCGGCGTTCAGGCAAACGCCACGACCGCTCGGATCAGCGCACCACGAAACTACAGCATGCAGCTCACAAGAAGCTTCTAGTTTCCTTCTCCCCCAGGGGAAGGACGCCACTGGGGAGGAATCTTGAAATTGGAGAGTCCTGCATTGGAGATTCGAGATTGGAAATCGCAGATTGGACTCCTGCCCACGCGCGGCAGTCCAATTTCAGCTTTCCAACCTCGAATCTCCAATGCAGGACTCTCCAATTTCAAAATTCTCTTCTTTCCACGCCGCTCTGTATATTGATGCCTCCCGAGAAAGGGCGGGTCGCCCCGTTTCTTAATTCTTCTTCACAAACGCGTTAAGGCTTGATGCTCTCCCGCAGCACTCACTAGACTCGTGGGGTAGCGGAATTAGAAAGGATCAACCATGTTGAAGTGGATCGGATTGGGGTTGCTGCTGGTCATAACGGCGATGTCACCGGCGCCGCCATCGGTGACCGAACTGAAGTCGCCTGCAGCAGCAGGCAGCGAGGCGCCCAATATTTCCGTCGCGCCCGACGGCCGTGTTCTCATGTCGTGGCTTGAGCCGGCAGGGCCGAAGATTTACGCGCTGAAATTCTCCGTGCGCGATAAGCAGGGATGGTCCGCGCCTCAAACCATCACTTCGGGACAAAACTGGTTTGTCAGCGGCGCAGATTTCCCGACGATCGCTTTCATGGCGGACGGAACGATGGTGGTCGACTGGTTTGTCGCAACGAACCTGCAGCGGGAAGCCTACAACACCAACGTTGCGCTGTCGCGCGACGCCGGCAAAACCTGGAGCAAGCCTGTTCTTCTTCACAAAGACCGCAAGGAACGCCAGCACGGATTCGTAGCGTTCGTCCCCACTCCCGAGGGACGGCTCGGTGCAATATGGCTGGACGGACGCAAGCTCGACAACGACGGATTCGGAGATATGGGGCTGATCTACTCGTCCATCGGCAAGGATGGATCCCTCGGAACCGAGGCGACACTCGATGGCCGCGTCTGCGAATGCTGCCAAACTGCGGCTGCCGCCGTTCCAGGCGGCATGGTCGTGGTTTATCGTGATCGCACGGGGAAAGAGATTCGCGATATATCCATCGCTCGTTACACCAACGGAAAGTGGTCGGCGCCTGAGCCTCTGTCGAACGACAACTGGGAAATCGATGGGTGTCCCGTCAACGGGCCTGCAATCGCATCAAATGGCAAAAACGTCGCCGTCGCCTGGTTTACTGCTCCAGACGAAAAGGCTCGCGTGAATGTCATGCTCTCGACCGATGGTGGCAAGACATTTGGGAAACCCGTGCGCGTGGACGACGGCAACACATCAGGCCGCCTCGATGTCATCAGCCTTTCGACGGGCGGGGCGATCGTCAGTTGGGTCGAACGCGGGAGTGCCGGAAGCGGGAGTCAGGTTCGGCTGAAACAGGTCGAAGCGAACGGGACGGCCGGCGCATCCGTGACCGTCTCCGGCGCCGGGTTGCAACCCGGGTCAGTGCCGCGAATCGAACAGGCTGGAAATGAGATCGTCGTTGCCTGGACTACATCGGGGGACATGCCCAGCGTGCGCACCGCCGTCGTGACGATGCCGTAGCGCGCCGACGCCGCAGCCAATTTTCTGTTATTTCTGCTGCTCGTCGCGATAATCAACATTCATGAAGTACTTCACGAGTTTAGCTGCCGGCATCGCGGCCGCAATTCTTGCGGCGGCAGTCTATGCGCTCTTCTCTTCCGGCGTCAGCTACACGGAACTCGGATGGGGCGGATACCTCGCCATCGACCTTGCAGCAGTTCCTTCGTTGATCATTCTCCTTATCGCTGCCTTCGCCGCCGGCCTTTTCGGAATGCTTCGGCGCGCTTCCCGATAGGACTATTCGTGTTCGCACTCATTGATTTTGAGGATTGACTTTGTATTACAGAGTCCTCTGCATATAATGCCATCGATGCGAGTAAAGATGATCCTTCCCGCTCTGACGGAAGCCACCAGTCCACTGTTCCGCCCCGTGAAGTACTCGCTGTTCCCGCCCCTGGGGCTGGCAACGCTGGCGGCATATCTCCGCGACGACGATGAAGTGACCCTCGCAGACGAGCACGTCGAGCGGCTGCGCTTCGACGATGAGCCGAAGCTGGTTGTCATTCAGGTTTACATCACGTCTGCTCGGCGCGCGTATGAAATCGCCGACATCTATCGCAGGCGAGGTGCGCATGTTTGTCTGGGCGGCCTTCATGTCACCTCCCTTCCGGAGGAAGCGGCACTTCATGCGGACAGCATTTTTATCGGCCCGGGTGAAGATACTTGGCCGCAGTTCCTGGAGGATTTCCGGCATGGTGTGCCCGGCAAGGTCTACCGGTCGCGTGAGCGCACTCTGGCGGCCTTGCCTCCGATCCGCCGGGACTTGATCAAGCGCCGGCTTTACCTTGTTCCAAATTCCATCGTGGTTTCGCGAGGCTGTCCTCACCAGTGCGATTTCTGCTATGTGAAATCGTTCTTTGGACACGGCCGTCACTTCTACACGCAGACCGTGGATGCCGCACTCGCGGAAATCGATCGCCTTCCCGGACGCCACGTCTACTTTCTGGACGATCATCTTTTCGGCAACCCGCGATTCGCAGCAGCTCTATTTGACGGCATGCGGGGGATGGGCAAACTCTGGCAGGCGGCAGGAACCGTTGAAGCTGTGCTGGCCCCCGGGCTCATTGAGAAGGCATCAGCTGCCGGACTTCGCAGTCTCTTCGTGGGTTTTGAGACGCTTGACTCCGGCAACCTTCAGGAACAGAACAAGCCTCACAATCTTGGTCGCGACTATGCCGCTGCTATTCGACGTCTTCATGACAATGGCGTGATGATCAATGGCAGTTTCGTTTTCGGTATGGATGGAGACGACGAGAGTGTTTTTGATCGGACAGTAGAATGGGCCGTGGGTCACGCGATTGAAACCGCAACATTTCACATTCTGACGCCGTACCCCGGGACATCACTCTTCCAGCGAATGGAGGCCCAGCAACGACTCCTTCACCGCGACTGGGATCTTTACGACACGAGGCATACCGTGTTTCGTCCATCAAGAATGTCCGCACAGACTCTGGAAGCCGGATACTGGCGCGCCTATCGGGAGTTCTACACGTGGAAGTCGATTTTTCGGGGAGCCTGCTCGCATTCCCGAACGATCGACTCTCTTCGCCATGCCGCCTATGCTTCGGGATGGAAAAAATTCGAACCGCTTTGGGACCTCGTCATTCGAGCGAGGCGTCTGGCGATGATGCTGCCTTGTCTGGAAGGAATCCTTTCGGGCTTCGGTGTCCGTCCTTCGGCAACGAAACAAGCCTCTTCCCTTTCGGGAATCGAACTCATGCCGGATGACCTCTAAGTCAGACGCATTCCAACGAAAAGGCAACCCACTTGCACCGGTCAAGGTCAGACGAAGCGGTTGCAAAGGGGAACTCCATGACACACGAGAAGACTCCGGACGCGAACGAACGACTCGAGGTTGTCGCCATCAGCGGTCCGGCCGAGGCTCAAATGATCGAAGAGACGTTGCGAAACAATGGAATCGAGTGCTCGCTGCAAGGCAATGTCGGATCAAATCCCTGGCCAGGCACGAGTGATTTGGATGAGGTGCGCATTCTTGTCAGACCCTCGGATGCCCAGCGCGCCAGTGAACTTGTGGCCGCTTTCTATACACCTGTGGACAAGAATGAGCTCGTGGAAGGAGAGTCCAGCCTCGGCGTCGACGATCCCTCGGAGCCTGGCGGCTTCAAAATCTAGAGGGCGACCTTCCAAATCATAGTTGTTGCGCGCGTGTCACAATTTTAATCTGCAAAGCATGAAGTTCTATTTGACGTTGCTCGTTGTTGTACTACTGACTGCAGGATGCACGATGTCATCGAAAGCGAATCAATCCGCACCTGAACCGGATGGATTTGATCTGGCGTTATCAAACTTTCAGCAACACCTGAATGATTGTCCTTACCCTGCAGCTCATGTCATGGTCTTCGCCCGCAGATGGAATATTCCGGAGTTTGTTATTCAGGCGTACGTACCCAAAGCCATCGCCTTCGACAAAGGAAAGACAACCGAAACTCCCGAACAATAGCAATTCCTGTCCCTGCCGGATTGACGTCCTTCCAGTCTGCTAAATTTCTTTCGGCCATTGATAGGATCGGCCACAAGAAACTGGCTGACCGGGCCTGCCGGCGGCTCTGAACGCCCTCATGCGGTGCATCCCTGGCCGCCGCGGGGTAAGGCTTCCTGTCAGAGCACCGACACGAGGTTCGGAGGCTGATCCCTATATTAAGGTTAGAACGGCCCTTGGATGGACTTAATGTTTTTATATTAATTACCTTCTGTCCAAAACTGCGTCCCAAGGGACTCATCTCCAAAGAATTAGCTGCTTTTACAACAACTTACAGGCACATTCTAGCCACCACCTAAGAGCTATCCTTCTCGACGTTCCGGCCATTCTGCCCCAGGGCCTTGCCGGGCGATGATAGCTCCCGTGAAAGCAAGAAGTCTCGATTTGGCAGGAGGACGAATGCAACCCAAGATCGCCATCTGTGTTCGGTGTGGGGGTATGAAGGTAGGCTGGAACAAGCGCTACATGGCGCATTGGCTCCGGTGCAAGCAGTCGCTTCACAAATCCTCAAAGCTTGGGGGAGCCGCGATCGTTGCCGTCCTGATTTTGGGCTTCCCGACGCCCAGCGCCTCAGGTTCATCAGTCCCGGTACCAGAGCGGCCGGTGCAGGTTGCCGAAGCGACGGTAAATCCAGTCGCCGATGAAATTCGAAGGATCACAGCGTTCCTCGAACGCCACGAAGTCAATGCGGACAATCGCAACCGCCTGGCAGAGTCCATCGTGACCAGTGCCAGAAAGTACGGCCTGAATTCGCGTCTCGTTGCCAGCATCATGATTGTGGAGAGCCGCGGCAACCCGTTTGCAATTTCCGGGCAGGACGCGGTCGGCATCATGCAGATTCACCTGCCGACGTGGGGTGAGACGGCGGATCGCGAGAATATCAACCTTCTCAAGATTGAAGACAACGTTGATTTCGGAACTCGAATCCTGAAGGACTATGTTCGACGATTCGGCGTTGAGGAAGGCATTCGCCGATACAACGGTTACATTCCCGGCGAACCTGCCTGGGAGCAGTCTTCTCAGGTATATCTGGAGAAGGTCCAGGCGGTTTACCAACCCTCACAGCCCGCAACACTTCAGGCAAGTCTCATCCGGTAGCGCACGCAACGCAACCCGATGCTGCGGTCAGGCTGCTCCCTCCGTAGTCTGGCCGCAGTTTAGTGTGATTTCCCGACCCGCCAATTTTCTTGACCAATCCATTTGCAGAGTTCTACGGTCAATACAATTGCCGGCCATTCCGGCAAGCGCAAGGAGATCACCGATGCGAGTCCGCCACTTTGCCCGCCCCAACGTCATTCCTGCATCATCGCAATCACCTTATCGGCAATGAGCGCGGCACCGGCACAATCGCCGCGGGTGGTCCTCGACTTTGAAGGACTCAAGGGAATGACTTTCTGGAGCCGTTCTCCTATCCGGCGTTAAGAAATAGTGGTATAGCATACGCGTCATGAAGCGTTCCTATCTCATGGCCGTGGTCGTTATCGCTCTTGGCCTGTTTGTGTTGCCGGGATTGGCTGCGGAATCTGAGACGGCTCCCGAGTTCTATTTCACACGCCTCGTCTATGGCCAGGGGAACGGTCCGGGGCGAGCTCCGCTGCTCGATTTCCAGTGCGAGGACCTGGCAGCCGGAGAGGGTGGCACACGGTTCAACGGCGGATGGGGCACGGACTTCCCCGCATCGGACTGCAAGTTCATGTGGGGTGTCGAGCGTCTCACGAACATCCGCGTTTACGACAAGAGTCCCCATCTGGTCACTGCGCTGGACCCGAAGCTCTTCGGGTATCCCTACCTCTACATCGTTTCACCGCATCGGATGTACCTGGTCGCCGAAGAGGCGGAAAAACTTCGTGAATACCTGCTGCGTGGCGGGTTCCTGCACGTCGATGATTTCTGGGGCCTGCAGCAGCGTGCGGCCGTTGAAGAAGAAATGGCGAAAATCTTTCCCGATCGCCCCATGGTCCAGCTAAAGCTGGACCATGAAGTTTTTCATACATTCTTCGACATCGATACGGTGATGCAGATTCCGAATGTAACTAACGGATGCAATGGCGGACGGACCTGGGAACAGGCCAGCGAAACCGATCCCAGGATCTTCGGAATCTCCGATGATGATGGACGACTCATGGTGCTGATTACGTATAACTCCGACCTTGGAGACGCGTGGGAGTGGATGGATCGCCCGTGCTATCCGGAAAAGTATTCAGGACAGGCGTATCGCATGGGGCTGAACTTCATGATCTACGCGATGTCGCACTAACCGACTGCATGCAGTCAGTCTAGTTCACAAACGCAGCTTCGTTGGTCAGCAGCAGAGCGTGGCCGTATTCCTGCCAGCCAGTCAGCGGGAGTCGAACGGGCGCCGGACCGCCACGGCCACGCCCCTGACCCTGGCCGCGTGCCCCCTGTTGGCCACGCGCAGCCTGCTCGCCGCGCGCGCCCTGATCACCGCGAGCCCCGCGTGCTCCCCGTTCACCTCTTCCACCGCGGGGACCTGCGGCATTGGCAGTGGGCTCCACACGCGCAGCTGACGCCTGGAACGATGCGACAAATTCCTTTCCCGCGCGAACCTCCGATTCAGCAGCAGGCCGCTGGAAAAACAACTCATACAGGAAGCCGATTCGATCCTCATCTGAGCCGGAGTCCTGGAACGCATCGCGATTGACGACGTTGCGTACCTGCTCGATGACGAGCGGGCTGTTCATCAGGAACAAAGCTTGTTGCGGAACAATGGTCTCGTAACGTTTGCCCGTAGTTGAGCCCGGCGTCGCAAAATCGAAGGTGTTCAGGACTTCCTCGAGATTTCCACGATCCACAAATCCATAAACAGAACGGCGGAAATCCGTCGAAAGCCGGCTTCCGGCACGCGCGAGTTGGTTCACAACCGCCGCACCACGCCCCTGTACAACGCGGGTCCCCGCGGAGAGGTCCACCGGATGGCCGCCGAGAGTCAGATCGAGTGTTCCGCCAATACTGAGGATCGAGTCCCGCAACGGTTCGAATTCAAGCCGCCGAACGTTGGCGCGCCACAACAAACGATTGAACGGATCCTTCTCTGCAAACTGTGGATTATTCCGACTGCTCTGTTGCCAGGTTGCGGAGAGCAGAATCAGCTTATGCAGTTTCTTGACGGACCATCCGTCAGCCATGAAACGCGTGGCAAGCCAGTCCAGGAGTTCCGGATGCGTCGGTGAAGAAGACTGGTTGCCAAGATCGTCAGGCGTGCTGACGAATCCTTCCCCGAAGTGATGCTGCCAGACACGATTGACCATAACGCGCGCCGTCAGCGGGTTCGTCTTGCTGGCAATGGAATTCGCCAATTCCAGCCGTCCGCTTCCGTCGCGAAAACGCGGGCGATTTGTTCCCGACAGGACTTCGAGAAATCGGCGCGGCACCACGTCGCCCGGCGTTTCGGCTTGTCCCCGAACCAGAACGGGATAGTCCTTTGGCTGCGGAACATCCGCGAGAACATGAGCGCGCGCGGGAGCCCCCGGCTCGACGAGTTCAAGAAGCTCGCTCTGTTCCCGAAGCTGTCTGTACTGGTTTTGTGCCGGTCTCGGCAAAAACCGAAACTGAGCGGCATCGAGGACCGTAGTCATCACCGCTTCCCATTCGGGGTCGGTCCTGGAGAATAGCTTGCGATAGACGTTCGCCACATCCGTCATGTTTCGAGGCGACTGTCCCTGAAACGCCTTCGCTACGATGGGGTGAATCTGTTCCCGTCGTTCACCCTCTGTCAGATTCGTCAGGATGCGCGGAGCCTGTTGCTGGAATCGTTCCGCCGGAGGACGCTGCAACGCTGTCCAGACTCCAAAGACCGGAACGCCGGCTCGGAATGCACCCCGTGTAACACTCACCCAGTTCTGCAGCAACGCAGGGTCTGCGCCATTCTTCTTCAGGTAGGCCGCGCGCTGGTTCTCCGGCAACGTCGTTGCGAGAAGGTATACGGCGCCATGCTGCCGGTAATCACCGAGCAGGCCCGTGATGTTCTGATCGCGCATCGTTTTGATGCGCTCGTCCATCTCGCGTCGCTTCACGAGATACTCAGGGTATTGAGCGTTCGGTGGAGCAATCACCGGCTCTTCGGCCGGTTCGATGGAATTCGCGAAAACGCCGTAGAGCGAGTAGTAATCCGCAGTGGGAATCGGATCGAATTTGTGATCGTGGCAACGCGCGCAGGTCACCGTGAGCCCGAGAAACGCCTTCGTCGTGACATCAATGCGATCGTTAATGATGTCGCCCATGTTGCCGTTGAAGTGATCGCCGAGCGTGACAAAGCCCATCGCGGCCAGCGTTGCCGGATTCTTTTTTGCGTTCTGCCCATCCCCCAGCCGATCTGCCGCGAGCTGCTCACGAATGAACTGGTCGTAAGGCAGATCGTCGTTGAATGCCTTGATGACGTAATCGCGATAGGTCCAGGCGTAGGCATAGAACGAGCTCTCTTCACGCCTCCTGTCGAACTGGCCTTTGGTGTCGGAGTATCGCGCCACGTCAAGCCAGTGCCGACCCCAGCGTTCACCATATCGGGGTGAGGCGAGCAGCGTATCGACAACCTTTTCGAAGGCGTTTGGAGAATTGTCGGCAATGAAAGCGTCAACCTGAGCCGGTGTCGGTGGGAGGCCAATCAGATCATAGTAAGCTCGACGAATGAGTGTCCGCTTGTCAGCAGGTTCGTTAGCCGTCATACCATCCGCTTCCAGCTTTGCCAGCACGAATTGATCAACTTCATTCTTAACCCAGGCCTCATTCTTCACCGTTGGCGGCGCAGGTTTCGACACTGGTTTGAAAGCCCAGTGATTCTTTCCGCTGCCTCCATACTTAGCGCCATTTCCTGACGGTCGCGTGGTTCGAGGATCGGGAGCGCCCATGCGAACCCACGCCACGAGATCGTTCACCTGATCGGTGGAGAGCTTCGCGTTGTTGGGCGGCATTTGCAGTTCAGGATCCGTGTAACGCACCGCATGAATCAGCGGGCTCTTTTCCGGATCTCCTGGAATGATGGCCGGCCCCGACAGTCCACCCTGCTGCCAGCCGCCCTTCCAGTCCAACTCCAGGCCTGACATTGGAGCTCCGTTGGCCGGGCTGTGACACTTGTAGCAGTTGTTGGCGAAGATCGGACGAATCTTGCCCTCGAAAAAATCAAGCTGAGCTTTCGTCAATGGCTCCGCGGCTTTCGGTGCCTGAGGCAAACCGAATACAGCGAACGCGACGAGAGACGATGCGACCAAACCTGAGGCGATCAGCAGAAGGCTGCGTCGGCGAAATCCCGGCGTTGATTTCATGCCAGGACTCCCTTCACCACTTCGCCGAAGTTGTCGGTCAGCCGGAAGTCACGACCGTTATAGCGGTAAGTCAACTTTGTGTGGTCAAAGCCGAGAAGATGCAGGATGGTCGCGTGCAGGTCGTGGATGTGGACCTTGTTCTGGACAGCCTTTGCGCCGAACGGATCGGTCGCGCCATAGACCGTGCCGCCCTTCACACCGCCTCCCGCGAGCCACATGCTGAATGCTTCGTTGTTATGATCCCGTCCCGGATTGTCGTTGCCATTGCGATCGCGGGTCACCGTGCGGCCAAATTCACCGCCCCAGATAATGAGTGTGCTGTCGAAAAGACCGCGCTGCTTCAAGTCGGTGAGCAGGGCCGCTGCAGGCGTATCGATTTCGGCGGCGCTTGTCGGAAGTCGGTTATCGATGTCTTCGTGGTGATCCCAGCCGCCCGCCCAGACCTGCACAAATCGTACTCCGCGCTCAACAAGGCGTCTGGCGATCAACAACTGCCGTCCCTGGGGCGTGTCGCCATACAAAGTCCGGATGTTCTGCGGCTCCTTTGAAAGATCGAACGCGTCGGTGGCCTCGATCTGCATGCGGTAAGCCATTTCAAAGGCCTGAATCCGTGCTTCCAGCTGCGGGTCCTTTTGCAGATTCTGACTGTGTATCTGGTTCAATTTCTGGACCAGATCGAGCTCGCGACGCTGCTCCTGGCGATTGAAGTACTCGTTTCGGATGTTCTGAATCATCCCTTCAACGGTGGGAGTCGAGGTGTTGATACTTGTTGCCTGCAGGTCTCCCGGCAGAAACGCAGAACCCCAGTTCAGGACACCTGCAGCTCCGCCGTCGGGCCGCAAAGAGATGTAACCGGGCATGTTTTCGTTAGCGCTACCGAGTCCATAGAGCACCCACGCCCCAATGCTCGGCTTGACCGAGCGCAGCGAGCCCGTATTCATAAAGAGCTGGGCCACGTCGTGCGCGGGAATGTCGGTGTGCATGGATCGGATGATCGCGAGGTCGTCTACGTGCTTGGCAATCGCGGAAAAGACTTCGCTGACTTCGATGCCGGACTGACCATACCGCTGAAACTTGAAGGGGGACGCCATCGCCACGCCATTCTGGCCGGGCACGGACTGGCCATTAACCTTCGTCAATTCCGGCTTGGGATCCCATGTATCAATGTGGGAAGGCGCGCCGGCGGCAAAAATATGGATGACATGTTTCGCCCTGGCGGGAAAGTGCGTCGCTTTTGCGGCGCCGCCTGTCGTCTGGACTGCAGCGAGCACTTCTTCAGAAAGCAGACTCGCCAGGCCGAGTGCCCCCATGCCCATGCCACACCGTGTGAGGAACTGCCGGCGGGAGCTAAGGTCGAGCTGTCGCAGAGGATTCTTGCAATCACAGTCACTCATGAGGTCATCCGCTCCTTTAATCAACACCGTACCACGAGGCCGATTCTGGCTCACTTCAGCTTGTGGAGCAAAGAATTAGAGCCTGTTCTGTGGACAGCCAGCCCGGCCAAAGGTTTATTGGCCCGGCGTTGATCAAGGAGCGTTGTGGCCTACTTTGGATCGCGGAGAGAAATGTCTGCACTCGCCTGCCGATCGCTTACTGACGCCCACGAAACCAGTTGATCTCGCTGGATCGAGCCCCACAATGCCTGGTTCCACTGGTCGCCGATCTTTTCGAGAACGCTTTGCACCACGGCGCGGTCGCCCGCGATGTAGGCATAGCGCCCGAATACTGTGCGCTCATCGACGGTAACCCCGTGCAGTCTTTCCCTTGCCTCAAAGCCTTGTTTCAGACGGTTCCAGACCGGTCGAACGAGCCCGGGCAGGTCCCTCTCGCCATAGTAGTAGCCCGCCATGTCGGAGTAGATGAAGTAAAACATGTCCGCTCCCTCGTCCGCTCCGAGACGATCTGCAGACTCTTCCGCGAAGGACTGCCAATCCCCGTCCTTCCCATACCAGCGTGGCAAGAGGTAGCTGCCCTTCTCGTGATAAAAGGATCGATACAAGGGTTCGCCGGTAATAGCCGCTTCAAAAACCTTATCGAATTCACTGCGACTCCAGCCCTGACCTTGTCCGACGCTCAGCAAAACGGAATAGTAGTGCGGACATCGCAGGCCGCGAGATAGCGCTTCGACAGCAACTTCTTTCGCACGCTCGAGACGCTCCGCAAACAGTTTTTTCTGTGTGGCACTGAGGTCTCTTGCCGCCCGCGGGCCGCGAGCATGCCACGCATACCGAACCCATGTATCGGCATACGCCGCGCGCGCCGTGGCAGAGTCGGGATACTTCTGAATCCAATCCTCGAACAGGCCGAGGTGCGCCTGCCACTCCTCTTCCGTGACGTCGGCTCCTGCGGCGGGCTCATTCGTGACGTCATAGATATTGAACAGTTTCCAGTCGCCCCCTGGGAATCGTCCACGCGTTGCCCGAGCCTCGTCCGCAAACTCGTCGAGATCTTCAAACTGGTGATGTCGAAGCCGGCTTAGCAAAACCTCTCGCCACGTCCACCAGGATAGTTCCTTGCTGTAGTCCAGATCCAAAACAGCAGCAAGCGGTTGTCTTGCGGATTCCGGATCTTCGTCCGCAACGTTCAATCGGTGAATGCTATCAGCGTCCGGTTGACCCTCAGCTCGGGTGCACGATTGGAGCGTGACCGACAAACTTAGACCGACAAGAGTGATCAGCAAGCGTGGCGATCGCCCGATTCTTACACAGTGCAACTGCATCAATTCTCCGTACGCGAATGGTTTCAAAGGGAGGAAATCTCGCGCACGATTGTTCTAAGCGGGGGTCACGAGGCGTTCAAGGCCAAAACCGGCCCAGGCATGGGACTATGAACTACCCGAACAGGGCGCCTCAGCAAGGCTCAACGCGAGGAAATCCCTGACGCGAATTCCGATGGCCTTGAAATAGCATTAGCGAATGGCTCTGTTCCGTTGCCTGATACTTGTGCTCGTCGGGGTGATCGCATCGGGTTGCGACGGCTACTCCAAAGAGCAGCGCCAGGAAATGCAGCGGATACGGGACATGGTGAGCGCTAACCCTGGCAGCGTCAATTCCCCCGATCCACAAGGCTACACACCGCTTCATTTGGCTGTGCTCAACACCTACACACCGCTTTTGAAATGGTTGAAGGACCACGGCGCCGATCCGAACGCGCTGGGACAGGGCGGTGACAGGCCGCTTCATGTCGCCATCATCTCGGATCACAGCCCCGATGGAGCACTCATCCTCAACCTTTTGCGTCTGGGAGCCGATGTCAATGCCGCGAATGACTACGGGGATACGCCGCTTCACCGCGCCGCTTACCTGGGACTTACAGAAAAAGTTCAGCTCCTTTTGAAGAACAAGGCTGACGTTTCGCGTCGAACCATCCGCGGCGAAACTCCCCTTCTGTATGCTTCGAGGCCGGAAGGCTATCCAGAAACGGTGCTCGCCCTTCTTAAGGGAGGCGCGGAAGTCAACGCCGTGGATAACTTCGGCATGGCACCGCTTCACGGAGCTGCAATGATCGGAGACATCGAGGTCGCACGAGTCCTCGTAGAAAAGGGTGCGGACGTAAACCTTCAGAGCCTCAGCGGCTACACCCCACTGCATGTGGCAGCGCTATCGGGTAAGGCGGAACTTGTTCAGTTCCTTCTCGAGAAGGGAGCGAATCGGAATTTGCAGGACCACGACAAACTGACGCCGGCCGAACGCGCGGTGCGATTCCCTGCTATGAGTCACTCCAGCAACGAAAGTCACGCGGTCGACACATCCGCCGCGGTAATGATCCTCAAGAACTACCCATCGAAGCATCCGCAGTAATGTCGAAGAGGCCGATCTGATCGCCGACCCTATACGGTAACAGCTTGTCCATCGAAGCGCGTCAAACTGAACCCATCGAAACTCTCATTGAGACACCCGCGTTCCTCCTGCAAGAAACGAATCGCGATCTCTTCGCCTAGTTTGAGCGACTCGGTGGCATCGGATCGCCAGTGCACTCCTGCGATGTTGCGACCGATTGCGACATTGGAAGCCAGCTTGTCGAGTTCGCCTCCAACCGTTAGCGACGGACCACTGTAGGCATGAAGGCGAAGTCCGTCACTGTCGGCTTCCACAGGATCCGGAATGACAAACGACTCATCGAAGAACGCTTTCAGAATGGTTACGCACGCGCCCGCCACGGTCGCATGGCCGGCTCCAAACGACGGGTGAAACGGCGAACCTTCCGGAAACACCATGGGAAGCAGGTATGTCCCGCTTCTTTGAAAGAGTTGCTGGAGCACGCTCGAGTTGAGAATTTCACGGTGAATCGGATACATGGCGTTGCGTGTCACGTGATTGTGCACCCTTCCGGCAAATGCTTCCGGCCGTAACCGGCGGTGCACGAACCATTTTTGATACCAGACGGCCTTGAGTGCGCGCGTTGCAACGGCGCAAAGAACGCTCGCGATAAAAGGATCCCCGAGCGTCCCAAAACCAATCTGATTTGCGGAAGCCGAGTAGGGATTGTTGGCGTCAGGTGGAGCCCCGATCTGGAAAAGAATCAGCAGCGCCTCGAAGTAAGCCTGAAACAGAACGTCCCGATGGACCCACTCTCCGAGATCTCGGCCATTGCGAACATAACGCGGCATCGGATCAAACGAGGCCTGCCTTGCTGAGGCGCCAGTCTGGATCGCGAGCCATTCGGAGTAGGTCGTCATGTAGTCCGTGAATGCCGCACCGGTTCGCATTCTGCGGTCGATTGTTTCCGCTCCGAAAGGCGTCTCTTTCCAGAAGAACTGCGAGATATAGGGACCGATGAGGTCGCCGCGCGTCATGCCGCGAAAGAGAACCGAAGGCGTTACAAATCCGCCCGCTGCCTTTGGGGCGCGGAGATCAGAGAAGCGGCCGAGGTCGTTGACGGCAAGGGTGATGAGGGCATGGGTCTCATAATCCAGGAACGAAATATCTCGCGTGAGCGCCATCCAGTAGTTTTCCGCTATCTCGGCCGCCTGTTCGGCGCTGTCGAATCTTGGTGCGGCGCGCATCGCGAGTGCATGGGAATCAGGCCCCTGCATGTCGAAGGCGAGACCCGCCTGCGGATTGACGAGCCGCGCTGAACCGCTGATCTGGATTCGTTCAAAGTCTTCCGGCGCGCCGGTTGAAATCGCTCGCATCAACGATTCCCAGGCAGGAAGTTGTACCTCACCCAGCGCATTGTGCGGCAACCCCTTCGTGAAGCTCGCGAACTTCGTCACGTAACGAGCTTCGTCTCCGTTGGTCGGATGTTCTGTTGGTGGGCGATCCCGCTCGCGCCGGGCCGCTTCCACTCGATTCTGATAAGCCTGCTGCTCGCGATGTTGGTCTGTGGCCGGCTTGTCGGAACCCGGACCTGCAGCGGCAACCTGGGTTCCGCCCACAAGAACTCCTGTTGCGGCGGCAACGGCGGCTCGGCCTAGAAACTGCCTGCGGCCAGGCAACACTTTGCCGGAGGGTGCGGCCAGGGGCGTAACGATGTCGTTGGAATCTTTCTTCATTGGACCTCCTATCGGATCGCATTCACAGTCCGAAACGCAGGAAAGGCCCGCCGTGGAAGGCAGGATGAGAGTGCGGGGATCATAGCGCAACAGGTGCTTGATCCTGATACGAGGGCTTTGCACAAAAGTCCCGCGGCTGGCGCCTACTTCTTGTACAAAGCCCTGGTACGGTATGAAGCCGCAGTGTTCACGATGCTACGGCCCAACCCACCACATGCCATAGACACCAAGGAACAACATTGCCAGAACAAACACCAGGATGCCAAAGAAGAGAACTTGAAGAACGGAGCCGGGTTCGTCGCCTGTCATGCCTTGCGGAAAGCATTTCAGTTTCCGATGCGCTAGTGAAGAAAAATCAACGATCCAGGGCCGAGAGTCGATTCCCGAAAAACGGGATGTTCAGAACCGACACATCAGTGAGCGGTCAGTTTGCGTTGACCTCAACAGTCGAACCATCCGCATACCATACCTGAACGCGGAAGGTGCTGGTCCCTGCGAGTGGATCAAACCAGAGAACGCCTGTCCCATCTCCTGCGTATTGAGTGGCGATTGGCCAATTCAGTCCGCTGTAAGGCGCCTCCCACACGCCTACAGGGTTTCCGCTAAACTGCTTGAGCCTGCGCAGACGTAACGAGGGCGGAAAGCACCAGACCGGCGCACACGAAGAATCCCAACATTCCCTTGCTGGTCCATCCTTCAATCATTCGAGTGAGCCATAAGCTTGGCAGGTAGTAAAAAGGAAGGCAGAACTGAAGATAAAGATGCGGATTTGTCTGGGGTTGGCCGCCCTCGTCCCCAACAAGTACCGAATGATTTCTCGGGCTACCGGGCGCTTTCTCAAGTACGATCCGTGACCGTCACTTATTGCTAACCACAAGGGAGAACTCCATGATCCTGCATCGACTCCTGCTCTGTGTCAGCGCATTGCTGCTGTTAGTTGCCGCCGCGGTTGCACAAACGGCCACACTTCCCCCGGATATCAACAAGGATTCCCTGGCTCGACTGCCCTACCTGCAACGCCAGACCCTGGACGAGGCCGGCCAGAAAATCTTCGACGTCCTGCCTGGGCGCAGTGCGAATGGCACGCTGGGAGGACCACTGGCCTTCGCCGCTTACAATCCGGCCGTCGCTAAAGCACTGTTCGATCTTCACAATGCTGCTGTGGGAGGAACGCTCAACGCGCATGTACGGGAACTTGCGATCCTGGTGGCCTGCCGGGAGACTAACTACGACCTCGAATGGAATGCCCACGAACCGAGCGCGGTTCGAGCAGGCATCGATGCGAAGGTGATCGATGTGGTGCGAGTCAAGGCTGCCCTCACTGGGGTTCCGGAGCCGGACGCCGCGGTGATTCGCTTTGGCCGGCAGATGTTCACCGACAAGAGAGTTGACTCGGCTACCTTCGCCAAGATTGTCGAACTGTACGGTCAGCGCGGTGCTATGGACATCGTCGCCGTCATGAATACCTACGCGGTCAGCGGATTCTACGCCATCGCCGTCGATGAGCAGCCAGCCGCCGGCAAACCGACTCTGCGATCGAAGTAGTCCGCTCCAGCGGAAGCCGAATCAGTGGCGGAAGAAGACTATCGTCACCAGAAGAAACAAGGGGATCAGAATAGCGCCCGAATATAGCAGATAGCCGCCGAATGAAGGCATCTTCACCCCGTTGTGTTCTGCAATGCTCTTGACCAT
>Ga0068859_100000577_pt1 | contig 36570 bp, 20 predicted proteins | sample KBSSwiS22_FD_66585 | JGI IMG/M metagenome (GOLD analysis project Ga0068859, IMG submission 66585) | Switchgrass rhizosphere microbial communities from Kellogg Biological Station, Michigan, USA - KBS Switchgrass S2-2 | ecosystem: Host-associated > Plants > Roots > Rhizosphere > Soil ... | reverse complement strand
ATGCGCATCGCGAGTTCACTTTTGCGCGATCGTGTGTTTGAAGAAGTGCGTGTGAAGCGAAATCTCTCGTATGCACCGGATGCGTTTCTGCGTACGCAGGCAGCGAATGTAGGTGGGTTATATGTGACGGCGGTTGATGCGAATCAATCGATTCGAGTGATGTTGAGTGAAATCGCGCGCTTGCAGAATGAGCCGGTCGGCGCCGACGACATACACGCGGTGATTGCGCAGTACCTGACGACTTACTATCTCGGACAAGAGACGAACGCGGCGCAGGCGGGGGAGCTCGCACAGTATGAATTGATTGGCGGCGGCTGGCGCAACTCGGTCGATTTTCTGGAGAAGCTGACGGCAGTCACACCCGCGGATATTCAACGCGTGTCGCAGAAGTATATGAAGAACATTCGCTTCGTGGTGCTCGGCAATCCACGCAGCATCGACACGGGCGTATTCACCGGCAACGCGGGTGAATAAGATTTGAGCCGCAGATGAAACGCGGATAACACAGATCTGATCAGATCTGTGTTATCCGCGTTCATCTGCGGCTCAAACTACATCGTTTCGCGCAGGTATTTCTCGTAGAGCTTTGGGTCTAATCTTTGGAGGATGCGAGCTTGTGTGGCGGCCATGCTTGGATTGCCGCTCTCCGAATACGCGATCGCGAGGTTGTAAAAAGTCTCGGCCCAATCGGGACGCAGCTGCGCGGCCTCGGTATACGATTCAATCGCCTCACGCAACCGTCCAGCGTAGTAATAAGCGTCGCCTAGTTTGTTATAAATCTCCGCATCGGTAGGTTTGAGTTGTAGCGCCTGCAAGTATGCCCGAATCGCTTCCTGGTTTTTCCCTTGCTTCACTTTGCAGTAGCCGACCTGCACCCACGCTTCCGCACGCTTTGGATTCTTGTTCGCGGCGTTCTCGAAATAACCAACCGCGTTGTCGTAATTCCCCAACCAGAGCGAATCGAGTCCGGAGCGATAGAGCGATTCCGCGATGTCACCTTTGGTCTTTGTGCCTAGTTCCGACAACGGCTGAAGCTTGCCGGCGGTAAGCTGCGCCACTCTCGCGGCCGCAATCGCGAGATTGATGTTTTGGCCATTCGTGACTTTAATGGTCACCACGCCAATAACCTCGCCTTTCAGATTGAACACAGGACTGCCGCTATTACCGTGCGAAATCGGCGCGGTGATCTGGATGATTCGATAACTATTCGGCACTTCCCTGACTGCCGATACGATCCCATCGCTTACCGAACCTTCGAGCTTGAGCGGATTACCGATCACGAAGATCGGTTCACCTTCATCCGGAAGATCGCGTGCCAGTTCAGTGGTCCGGGAGCGTTCCAACGGCATATCTATGTTGAGCAGGGCAAGATCGCCTTCCTCATCGAGCGCGAGCGTGCCATTGACTGGAAAGATTTTGCCTTTGCCGTCGAGCGTCTTGATCTCAGCCTTGACCGCGCCGCGCACGACGTGAAGATTTGTGACGACTTGTCCAGGCCGCAAAAAGAAGCCGCTGCCGGTCATCAACGGTTCGCCATTCGCGTCGTAAGTCGCAATGGCAACCACTGAGGGCTTTACGCGTTTGACAAGAGCCGGCAGGTTTTCTTTGTCCTGAGCAGCATAAACCGCAGGTGTGAGCAGGAGAACGAAAGCAAGCGGGAAGAAGCGGAGGCAACGTCTCTTATTCATGTCGTTAACACTCAGGGTAAAACGGGATACTTCGGCCTGTGATGGGGTCACCGGCAGGGGATCGCGTTATAACTTAAAAGATGAGGGCCCGTTACCGAGCCAGTCGGGACCTGAAGCTGCTCAACCACAGCCAGGTAGCGGACATATTAACGCAGGACAGGACCAGAGTGGTAGTTTTTTGTGAAGGATTTGACATAGAAAGAATATCCACAGATTACACAGAAAATAAACTGTGCAATCTGTGGATGGAATCGTCTTACTTCTTTACTTACGGAACGATGTGAATTGTTCCGACAGTTGGGCCGCCCGGCATGTCGGCATCAGCACTTTCCATCGTCACCACCAGACCAAAGTCCGGCAACGCAACTTCTGATTTAATTTCAGCTTCATTACGTCCCGGCGCATTCACTACCTGACCGAGTTTGGTGAATTTATTGTCTGCTGTAACTGCCCACAGGATGAACTTCTGGCCCGCAGGCGCTTCCTTCAACTCGTGAAAACGCATCTTCACCTCGGTCGGTCCGTCCTTTCGCGGTGTAATGAACACGTTTGCACGAGCACCACTCAAGGCCCCAGTAAAGTCAACCTTGATCTTGGTGTCGTCGCCGGTCTTGTAAGCCGGGATGTTGAGCAACGGCGCAGAGTAAGTGGTCTTTGTCTCCGTCATCGGAACCACGATCGTGGTATTGCCGCTTGGAGAGGTGACCACTGCGCCCGGCGTTGTAGTTACTGTGGTCTTCGCGGTTGCTGCTCCTGGCGTAGCTACTGCGGAGACTGTCTCGCCCGCTGGACTGGTGAACGGTATAACCGTGAAGCCTTCCGGCACTGCACTCCGGAACACAACCTTCGTATTCGCGTCATAAGCGGTCAACGCGGGTTCCGGCGAAGCAACCAGCATGAACCTCGATAGCGGCGTCGTCGTGGCCAGGGTTCCGGTTCCATTTGTAATGGCAACAGGACCGAGCGCGGTAACTACGCCTTTATCATCAACTGCATAAAGCGTCATTGCACTTAAATCCGCTGGAACGTCGGTCAGATTCAGTTTGATTCTGGTGCCATCGTCGTCGCGGAGAATGGTGGCTATTCCTTTTGCTCCGGTAACGTTGATCGGCTGCAGGTTAACTGTCACTTCTTTCTTCACGGGATATTCAATGATCGTGTATGTGCCATCGGGGTTTTGCACCGCCGTTTTTTGAGTGGTGGTTGTGGTTGTAGTTTGTGCGAGAGCGACAGCGGCGAGTGCGAGAGTCAGCATCGCAGCCCCCAGAACGCTCAATAGGTGCTTGCTCATCAGTTGTACCTCCCTTGTGTTAATTAATCGCGATTAATTGTCTACGCGGGGGAACTAATGTCGGGGAGACGCTCCGTGGCGTACTTACCCGATAAATTCGCAAGATTTATGCCATTTTCGTAGGTAGTAAAGAGGTAATAAATAGGTCCGTTTCGAGGAGTTCGCCGAAGGGGAACGATACACGGCTGTACTCAATAGGTCCTATGCGGCATATAGGACCTATTTGTCACGATTTAGTAGGCTTTTAACTCTGCGATTGCCTTGGCGACGTCCGACGCCTGCGGCAGGATTGCATCCTCAACCTGAGGTGCGTAGGCAACGAACGTGTCGAGAGCGCAGACACGCTTCACGGGGGCATCGAGATATTCGAAGAGCTCGTCACTGATGCGCGCCACGATCTCGGATGCGTAGCCAAACGAAAGTGAATCCTCGTGTGCGACGATCACGCGATTGGTCTTCTTCACTGTCTCAGCGATCGCGTCCCAGTCAAAAGGAACCAGACTTCGCAGATCGATAATCTCAACACTGATACCTTCCTGCTCCATCTGCTTCGCCGCCACGAGTGAGCGTTGCACGAGCGCGCCGTAAGTGATGATCGACAGATCTTTACCTTCGCGAACTTTCTTCGCTTTGCCGAACGGGATCATGAAGTCGTCAGTTGGATACTGCGACTTGTTGTAAGCCTGTCGATAGAGATGTTTGTGTTCGAGAAACAGCACCGGATCATCACAGCGAATCGCGGTGCGAAGCAGGCCATTCGCATCGAGCGCGTTTGATGGATAGACCACACGCAGGCCGGGTATCTGCGTAAACGTCGAGACGCCCGATTGCGAGTGATAAACGGCGCCGCCTTTCAGATAACCACCTACGGGAACGCGAATCACGAGTGGTGATTTCCATTCGTTTCCGGATCGCCAACGCATCAACGCCAGCTCGTTACGAATCTGGTGCATCGCGGGCCAGATGTAATCGAAGAACTGAATCTCGACTACGGGCTTGAGTCCGCGTGTAGCCATGCCGATCGCGCGACCGACGATGTTTGCTTCCGCGAGTGGTGAATTGAACACGCGTGCACTGCCAAACTTGCGCTGGAGATTTGCCGTGACTTTGAAAACGCCACCCTTGCCTTTGACTGACTGCAAATACTGTTCACGCGAACAATCAGCTACGTCTTCGCCGAAAACAACGATGCGCGGATCGCGCGCCATTTCTGTTTCGAGACAACGATTGATCAGATCGACCATCGTTCCCGCATTGCCGGAAAGCTGCACGCGATCTTCCGTGTCAAACTCTTTACTCGTCGGATCGACGTCGGGTGAGAAGACGTACTCCATCGCTGATTCTTTCGGGGGCTGAGCACTCGCGAGCGCGATGTCGCCTGCTTCGTTAACTTCGCGATCGACTTCATCCTTAATCTTTTGCAGTCCGTCCTGATCGATCACACCTTCGTCGATCAAGAGGGCGCCGAAACGCTTCACCGGATCGCGCTCAGCTTCGCCGGCGCGCTCTTCGTCGGGTCGATAGAGCTTTTCATCGTCCGAAAGAGAATGTGAATAAGGACGGATAACTTTTGCGTGGACGAACGCGGGACCTTGTCGACGGCGACAGTAATCAACTGCGCGACGCATGGTTTCGAGAGACTCGATCGGATCGGTGCCGTCGCAGCGCTGTAGGTAAAGCGACGGAAAATTCTCAACGAGGCGGGAGACGTCGCCGCCGGCAGTTTGCACTTCAACGGGAACACTGATCGCGTAGCCGTTGTCTTCCAAAAGAAAAAGAACCGGGAGTTTCAGGTTCGAAGCTGTGTTGAGCGCTTCCCAGAATTCGCCTTGGCTGCTCGTACCGTCGCCAAGTGAAACGTAGGTTACTTCATCATTCTTGAAACCGCTGATGCGCTTTTGCAGTTCCGGAATGAGTTGATAGCGATAACTCGCTTCCGCACAACCGACTGCTTGCAACAACTGTGTTCCGGTGGGGGATGATTGGGAAACGATATTCAACTTCGAGTGACCCCAGTGTGAAGGCATCTGGCGGCCGTGTGAATTAGGATCCGCTTCCGCGCCGACTGCCGAAAGCAACTGCTCGAGTGGCGTCATTCCGAGTTGCAGGCAGAGCGCGCGGTCGCGGTAGTACGGATAGAACCAGTCGTACGCCGGCTTCAGAGCTACGCCTGCGGCAGTCAGGATCGCCTCGTGGCCGGCGCCGCTGATCTGAAAAAAGATTCGATTCTGAGCCTTGAGTTGAATTTCCTTATCGTCGAGACGTCGCGAGAGATACATCGTGCGATACATCTCGAGCAGCAGGTTCTGGTCGGGCAACTCATGCGTCGCGGGCCGCGGAGCAAAGGCAACCGGCATGGATGTTGGACCAGGCGCCATACCCATCTCCGCTTCACGTTCCGGCGCTTCGGTTGTCGACGAAGTCTCGCTCTTGCGAACCAGTCTCAGTACTTTAGTGTCGTTATTCATAGCAGGTTTTAGCCACGGATTTACGCCGATGGACACGGATCTGATCCGCGTTTATCCGCGTAAATCTGCGGCCTATTTTCCAATTATTAACTTCGCGATCGTCTGCAACTGCATGTTCGAAGTGCCTTCGTAAATTGCGCCAATCTTCGAGTCGCGCCAGTATTTCTCAACCGGATAATCCTTGACGTATCCATAACCACCGTACAACTCAATCGCCTTTGAACTCACACGCTCCGCCACACGCGATGAAAAAAGCTTCGCCATCGCCGCTTCCTTGACGAAATTCACCCCGGCATCTTTCATTCGGGCGGCGTTGTAAACCAGCAAACGCGCTGCTTCCAAATCAGTCGCCATTTCAGCCAGTTGAAACTGAACTGCCTGAAACTGGTTGACCGATTTGCCAAACTGTTGTCGCTCAGTCGTGTAAGCAAGCGCACTCTCGAGCGCGCCGGCAGCGATGCCGATCATCTGCGCGCCGATGCCGATGCGGCCTTCGTTAAGTGTTTCGATCGAGATCTTGTAGCCCTTGCCCGCTTCGCCGAGCACGTTCTCTTTCGGCACCTTACAGTCTTCGAGGATCAGCTCAACTGTCGACGATGCGCGAATGCCGAGTTTGTTCTCCTTCTTGCCGATCGAAAATCCGGGAAAACTCTTTTCGACGATGAACGCCGTGATGCCTTTGTAACCTGCTTCCGGATTTGAATTCGCAAACAGAACAAAGATGTCCGCTTCGATTCCGTTTGTGATCCAGAGTTTGCGACCGTTCAGGACGTAGTGATCGTCATTCTCGACTGCGCGCGTCTGCATCGCAAAAGCATCCGAACCCGAGCTGGGTTCACTCAACGCGTAAGCGCCAACGTTTTCCGACGCGAGTCTCGTCAAATACGTTTTCTTCTGATCCGGAGTGCCCCAGCGAATGAACGCGTTGTTGACGAGCGTGTTCTGCACGTCGACGAAAACGCCGACAGACGCATCAACACGCGAAAGCTCCTCGACCGCGAGGATCGCAGTGAAGAAACTTGCACCCGCGCCGCCGTACTCCTCAGGCGTTTCGATGCCCATCAATCCGAGCTCGAAACACTGCTTGATGATCGCCGGATCGAGCTTCGCAACTTCGTCCATGTGCTCGACGCGCGGGCGCAGTTCGCCCTCCGCGAATTCCCGCACGCTGGCGCGAAACATCGTCTCGTCTTCAGATAATGTGGTGAGTGGAGTGCCCGAAATCGGCTCGATAGCTGCTTGGGATTGACTCATTGTAATAGTGCCCATTTATCGGTGTCGAAATAGAACGTGTCATCATAAAGCACCGCAGAGATAAATCCCAAATTGTGACACTCCACCAACAGGTACAGGGTTTGCAGCAGCGTCGAGCGAGTATGCTACCGTACCGCGATGCCGAATGATGGTTTGAGTCAGAAGCAGACCCGGAGCAGGAGATTCGCGCCACTTGGAGTCGTCTTCGGTCTACTCGGCATACTGCTGTTTGCTTTTTTTGTAAGCAGAGTTGGAGTCGGCGACATCGCCGCGCGGATTCAGCGACTCGGCGCGGGTTTCATTCTCATTCTTGCTGTTTCGAGTCTGCGTTACATCGTTCGCGCACTCGCCTGGACGCGCTGTATCGAGCCGCCTTATCAACTGCGTTTTCGTGATGCTTTCGCCGCCCGGCTGATGGGCGACGCTCTCGGCAACATTGTTCCGTTTCTGAGTGTCGCAGTCAGTGAACCGTCGAAGGCGGTGTTTGTTAAAGATCGTGTGCCGTTGATGGTTGGTCTCTCGGGACTGGCGATCGAAAACATCTTTTACGCTCTTTCGGTGGCGATGTTTATCTTCACAGGCACAGCGACTTTGTTGTTGACGTTTCGGCTGCCGAAGGGTTTGCGATACGCGAGTATTGCCGCGCTCGTTGTGACGCTGCTGATCATTCCCCTTGTTTACTTGATCGTTCGGCGCCAGACGAGGTTTCTCAGCGGCGTGGTCGGTTATTTCGGTGACCGCGGCGTTGCGCGCACCTTCATGAGTAAGCTGAAGCCGCGGGCGCAGTCGTTGGAAGAACGCATCTATGGTTTCTACGCAAACACGCAGCGAAGTTTTCTTTCAATCTTCGCGCTCGACATGTGTTTTCACCTCGCGGGTATAGTCGAGGTGTTTATTACCCTCTCGTTTATCAGTCCGACTGCGCCGACCTGGATGCAGGCTTTCATTCTCGAATCGGTGAATCGAATCATCAACGTGACTTTCAAGTTTATTCCGTTGCGTGCGGGTGTTGATGAGGGTGGAACCGGTCAGGTATCGAAGGTGCTCGGCTTCGCACGCGGCATCGGCGAGACCCTTGCGATCGTCCGAAAGGGCCGCGACATTTTCTGGAGCGCGATCGGAGTTTTGTTGATCTGGAAGAAAGGCTTCTCGCTGCGTAGAGTTGCGGAGTGAATTTCACGCAAAGACGCAAAGTTTACGCAAAGACGCAAAGAAAAAACTCAAATCGCCGGGGTCTTCCTTTGCGTCTTTGCGTAAACTTTGCGCCTTTGCGTGAAATATTAGTCGTACGCGAGTGCGTTCACCGGATCGAGGTTAGAAGCGCGCCAGGCCGGATAAAGCGCACCGAGGATGCCGCCGATCACACCGATCGCTGCCGCCACCAGCGCCCATGCCCAACTGTATTCGAACACGAGCCCGTAAGCTTTGTGGATCACATATCCCGCCAAGAGTGAGAGTGCGAACCCAGCCAGTAATCCGATCACACTGATCAGGATCGCTTCCTTCTCGATGATCCCGACGATGTAACCGCGCGAGGCGCCCATCGCTTTCAGGATACCAATCTCGCGCGTGCGTTCCGTGATAGTCGTATACATCGCCAGCATCACCACCAGCGAACTCACCACCGCCGAAAGCGCAACCAGCACGCGCAAAAACGTACCGAGAAACGGAATGCTCTTCTCAAAACTCGTAAACACTTCGCGCGTCGGCTGAATCGTGTTGCCGGGAAGTTCGCGATCGATGCGTTGCGCTACTTCCTGTAACTGATCCGGATTGCGCAGCTTGATGAAGATGAACGTACACTTATTCTCAGCTTCGAGCGCCTTCTGCATTGCCTCGAGCGACATCTTCACGCGCGCGCCCGACTCAGGTGAGTAAATGCCGGCCACGCGATACACGTCAGTGCCGAACGGTTTGAACGGATCGCCAATACGCAGATTGCTGTTCCTCGCCTTGGTTTCGTCGATAACGATTTCATTCACGTTTTGCGGTCCATGGCCGGCAACCATGTTGATGCCGTTCATACTTGCGTAGATGTTCCAATCAACACCATCGATCTGCTCGAGTCCGATACCCTTGTTGCCCTGGAAGAAGTAGCGAATCACCGGCAAAGCCTCTTCGACGCCTTCGATCTGCCTCAGACGTTCGACGTAACGTGTATCGAGGTTGGCAGTGGTCGAGGTCAACTGGACCGCGCCAGGTCGCATAAAGATCAACTCCGCGCGGACGTTGGTCGCGCGTCGCTGGAGATCGTTCGCCATGCCGCGGGCGAGGCCGGTGAAAAGCATCACGAGGCTCACTCCCAGAGCGACGCCCGCCACGCTGACGAGCGTGCGAATCGGGCGCTGGCGAATGTTCGAAGTGACTAAGTTATCCATACAAGATTGCTGCTACAGCAATAAAGTTCCGGCACCGTGTAGGCAGGCTATTACCATAAAGCATTTTGGTCTAAGCTAACAACGACCGGAACGCATGTTGATGAAAGAGGTTTCACGCAAAGGCGCAAAGGGAGCGCAAAGACGCGAAGGAGACCTTTCTTTGTGACTTGCGTAAACTTTGCGCCGTTGCGTGAAATAATAGTTACATTATGAAGAACCGCAAACGTTCACCATTCATTTACTCCCTCGCTACACTCGTCATCCTGCTCGCGCTGGTCCTGGTCGGCCGCAGCTTCGCACCTGAGCGCATTCAAATAACGATCCTCGGCACCACCGATCTGCACGGCAATATCAATCCGATCGATTACTACACAGACAAGCAGGACAACCGCGGGCTCGCGAAGATCGCCACACTCATCAAACGCGTTCGTAAGGAACAACCCAACGTCCTGCTGATCGACTCCGGCGATACGATCCAGGGCACACCGCTTGAATCGTTCCACAACCGCAAAAATAATCAGCCACCGGATCCGATGATGCTGGCGATGACTTCGTTGAACTACGACGCGATGGCCGTCGGCAATCATGAATACAACTTCGGTCTGAAAGTCCTCGAGAAGGCGCGTAAGGAAGCGGGCTTCCCCTGGCTTTCCGCTAACACCTACGACAAAGCCACGGGCCAGCCCCATTACAAACCGTACATCGTCAAGGAAGTCGCGGGCGTAAAGATCGGCGTCCTTGGTTTGACTACGCCCGGCGTGCCGAACTGGGACAATCCGCCAAACTATGCGGGCCTGGAATTTCATGAGCCTGTCGCCGAAGCGCGCAAGTGGGTTCCGATCCTTCGTGACCAGGAAAAGGTCGATGTGGTCGTGATCGCGATGCACATGGGTCTCGAAGAAGATCTGCGCACTGGTGAAATAAATCCGGGCCAGGTGCCGCACGAGAACGAAGCGATCGCGATCGCGAAGGAAGTGCCGGGAGTCGACGTGATCTTCATGGGCCACACGCATCGCGAGGTGCCGGCCGTGTACATCAACGGTGTGTTGCTCACTCAGGCGAATCATTGGGGCCGTCATCTCGCGCGCGCCGATCTGTATTTACAAAAAGCTGGCAGCGGCTGGCGCATGTACGCGAAGTCAGCGCGCACCATTCCGGCCGACGATCGCGTCGAACCCGACAGGGACATAGTCAAACTCGCTGAGCCTTACGATCACGAAACGCAGGGTTGGTTGTCGCGAGTCATTGGCGATTCGAGTCAGGAGTTGACGGCACGCGAAGCGCGTTTTCGCGACACCGCGATTCTCGATTTGATTCAGAAGGTCCAACTCGAAGCGGGCAAGGCAGACGTGTCGATGGTGGCGAGTTTCAATGCCGATGCACGGATCGCAAAAGGTCCCGTGAGCGTGCGCGACATTGCGGGTCTCTACGTTTATGAAAACACGCTCGCAGTGCTCGAAGTGACAGGCCAACAGCTCAAAGACGCCCTCGAACACTCGGCAAAATATTATAAGCCTTACGTTCCGGGCAAACCGCTCACCGACCTGGTAGACGAGAAGATTCCCGCTTACAACTTCGATATCGCCGAAGGAGTCACTTACGATCTCGACATCTCGAAACCGATCGGACAACGTATTCAGAACCTGCGCTTTCACGGCCAGCCGCTATCGCCAACGAAGAAACTTCGCCTCGCGACGAATAACTATCGCGTGAACGGCGGTGGTGGCTACACGATGTACAAGAACGCGCCGGTTGTTTATCGATCGAGTGAAGAGATTCGTGAGTTGATTATTGACTGGGTCGAGCGGAACAAGACGATCCCGGTTACGCCGAATAACAATTGGCGTATACTCCCGTAAGACAGCAGGAAGTTCTTGCATCCACAGATTACACAGACTTTTAAAACTATCTGTGTAATCTGTGGATGAGTTGTGTGAATAATGCCTCCACGTCTCGCAGCAATCTCCGGCAAACACAAAGGCGCAGTCTTCGCAGTCAACGAAGAAACGCTCGTCATCGGTCGCGAGACTGCCGCCAATCTCTGCATCGCTGACGCCTCCGTCTCACGCCGTCACTCCAAGATCGAAAAGAAAGACGACGGCTTCGTCATCACCGATCTCGAGAGCCTGAACGGCACCTTCGTGAACGACGTTCCGGTTAAGAGTCGCCTGCTCGAGCACGGCGATCGTGTGCGCATAGGAGACTCGCTATTTCTTTTCCTCACTCATGAAGGCGACTCGATGTCGAAGTCGAGCGACGTCAGGATCGAGGAGACGCAGGTAGTCAGTGGTTCGACAGTGCAGATCCGTTTCGATCACGCGATCTACCTGATGGGACGCGATCTGAGCGCGTTGATGAAAGTCAGCACCACGATCAATTCGATTCGTGGTCTCGACGACCTGTTGGAGCGTCTACTCGAGTTGCTGTTCGAAGTTGTTCCGGCACAGCGTGGCGCGATTCTTTTAGTTAACGAAGGATCGTTTGAAACAAGCCTCGTGTTTGGCCTCCATCGCACTCATGGAAAAGATCGAACAGTTACCGTCAGCCGCACGTTCGTGCAGCAGGTGTTGAGAGACGGAGTTGCTTTGCTGGCGAATGACGGCGTGTCTGAGTGGACTGAAGCGAGCGATAGCTTGATCTCGACTGGGGCTCAATCGGTGATGTGCGTGCCGTTGTTACTGTTCGATCGCAAGCTCGGCGTGTTGTATCTCGATACTACTTCGCCGCGCGACCCGTTCAACAACGACCACCTGAAACTGGTGGCCGCAATTTCCGGCATCGCCGCGGTCGCGATCGAGAACGCGCGGCAGTTTGAGTGGCTTGCAACTGAACACGAGCGCCTGCTGTCCGATGTAAACATCGAGCACAACATGATCGGCGAGACTGCCGCGATGCAGCGCGTCTATCACTTCATCTCGAAAGTGGCGCCGACCGACGCGACGGTTCTGATCTCCGGTGAGAGTGGTACGGGCAAGGAGCTCGCCGCGCGTGCTATCCATCGCAACAGCAAACGCGCGCAGAAGGCTTTCATGGCGGTCAACTGCGCCGCGCTGAACGAGTCGTTGTTGGAAAGCGAACTGTTTGGCCACGAGAAAGGTTCGTTCACCGGCGCCCTGGCCCAGAAAAAAGGACGACTCGAAATTGCAGACGGCGGCACAATCTTTCTCGACGAGATCGGCGAGTTGACTCCGGCGCTACAGGTAAAACTGTTGCGCGTGTTGCAGGAGCGCGAATTTGAACGCGTTGGCGGAACCGTAACTCTCAAAGTCGATCTGCGCGTGATCGCCGCGACGAACAAGAACCTCGAAGAGGCGATTGAAGCGGGCGAGTTTCGTCAGGATCTCTATTACCGTCTCAATGTGGTTTCGCTCGAGATGCCGTCGTTGCGTGAACGGCGTGAAGACATCATGCTGCTCGCAAATTACTTCGCGGACAAGTACGGCGCCCGCTGTAATCGAAAGTTGAAGGGCTTCTCGCCTGAAGCGCGCACTTGTTTGATGTCGTACGACTGGCCCGGCAACGTGCGCGAGCTCGAGAATGCGATCGAGCGTGCCGTGGTGCTCGGTACGACCGATGTAATACTGGCGGAAGACTTGCCGGAGGCTCTCCTCGAGACAGACGTTAATGTCACTAACCCGACTACGTATCACGATGCAGTGGCCCAAACAAAGCGACAACTTATCCTGAATGCGGTGGACCAGGCGGAAGGCAATTTCGGTCAGGCCGCGAAACTACTGGGAGTTCACCCGAATTATTTGCAACGCCTGGTACGAAATCTGAATTTAAGTGATCAGTTGAAGAAGTAGAGATGGAGCTCAATCTCTTTCTGCGCCCGGCGACACCAGAGGACGAACCTTTTTTGCTGGAGGTTTATGCCAGCACGCGTATCGATGAACTGGCAGAACTGGGTTGGAATGACGATCAGAAACTGGCCTTTATCAAGATGCAATTTGTCGCGCGTGAAAGATCTTATCCCCGAGTAGATGATCGAATCATTCTTTTGGATGGACGCCCTGTTGGGAGAATGTTGGTTGACCGAAATGAGGCAGAGATACTGTTGCGAGACATTGGTTTGTTGACAGGGTATCGCAACGCGGGTGTCGGGAGCCGTTTGATTAACGAACTAATGCAGGAAGCTACAGCCGCGGGTAAACCGATCAAACTGCACGTCGTGTCCTCATCGCCCGCAGTCCGTCTGTATGAGCGTCTGGGATTTCGCCGCAGCGGCAACGAACCCGAAGCAGCGTATTTGGAAATGAAATGGGTTCCTGCTACAAATTGAAACTTCATGCTTAGATACTCGCTCAACCCCTATATCAGTTTCATCGAGAATCGTCTGTTTCCGGGTTATGTGCAGCGCGCGGTCTTCCATCGACTAACAGGCGAGATACTTGAACCGAGCGAAAGAGTTCGCTCGATGTTGTTAGCCGCTAAATTGGGAAGCGGGACCGCGCTGAGTGAAGATATCTTTGACAGTTTGGGTAGCGATGGTACCCAGTTGAGGCAACTGGTCCAACACCAGTTTTTGATCCCGGACGGTTTTGATCCGTTGACTCCCTTGCTCGATCAGTATGTTACTCGCCCGATTCAAAATCCGAGCCTCGCGTACCGGTCGAGAGACGGAGAATGGACTCTCGTACGAACTTCCATGGAGCATACGATCTGCTCGCCAAAACGTGACGAGCTTCCCGCGATCGTTGAAGAGAAGTTGTCGCCATTGGCTGCGGACATACTCTTGATGGCTGACGGCACGAGAACGCTTCGGGAGATTTTTAGCGAGAATAACGAATTCAGAGCGGCAATAAATTTCCTAACGAGCCAGGAACGGCAGCTCATCAAATTCACCGTGCGGCAGGAAGATCTCGACAATCCTTTTAGCTGGGCCAACATAGTGCCGCGGAATCTTTATCATTCCGATCGACGAGACCAACCGCATCCTAATAGTTCAAACGAGACTATAATCGACTTTCACCTAAACGGAATCGAGGACGCAAGTTGGGAATTCGACGTAATAGAAGCTACGGTGAATCACTGTTTCCGTTTTCCTCACGAAGCGCTTGGCGGACTCGATTACGGTTCGCGGTTTTGTCTTTCCACACTGACGCCTGAAGTAGTTCCGTTATTGAACAATTCGCATCGTCTCGAAGTATTGGAAGTTGGCGGCGGTACGGGTAGCTTTGCACGGGCGTTCATAAACCAAGCCGCGAGTTTGAACGGAACTGTGATCAATTATCACATCCTCGATCTCTCCCCAGCTTTGATGGAGAATCAAAGGAAGATCTTGTCTGAACTTCTCCCGGAGAGCAGGCATTTCCAACAGGATGCGACGAGGTTTGATATTCCGGGCCATACCTTTGACCTGATCATCTCTAATGAAGTCATAGCAGATTTTCCAGTCGCGCCCGTTCAGCGTAAGAATGGTAACTGGGAGGGAGAGGGAGCTTCTTATCTCGACAAATATGATCTGCCGGTCAAAGATGCCCCGGATTCTTTCGTAGTTAATGCCGGCGTCTTTCGTTTTATCGAACGTGCGTGGAAACATCTGAACCCGGGTGGAACGCTCATCGTGTCGGAATACGGTGGTGAGCAGTTATATCCGATTCAGTTGTACCACTTGAACCACGAGGAGTTCTCGATTCACTTCGGCCACGTCGCTGCGTGTGCCACGAGGGTCGGCTTTCAGTGTCGCTTGATGACCTTGAAGGAGTTCCTGGGTTTTGACGATGAGGTTTTGGTGCTTAATGGACGCGAAGAACATTTGCTCTGCCTGAATCACGTCCTTAAGAGTTATGGACAGGTTCTTCCTTACGCCGTGATTTCCAAATCAGACTTCAAAAAGCGATGCCAAAGAATAGTAGAAGAGACAGGATTGATCGGGTATTCTTTCTCGCCGCTGCGCAACGGATATTACTTTGGTCCCGACCTGAGAGGCTTTCTCGTTTTGATAATGAACAAACCCAATTGACAGTCGAAGGAGATTTGAATGGGGGCTTCTTTAACGCACGAAGAATTTACTAAGCATTTGAATTCGAAATTTCAGGTTCAGAATGAAGAAAATATTCCCGCTGAGTTGGAGTTAATCGAGATCTCGGAACTCAAACTGTATCCCAGGCAGGAGGAATTTTCTCTTGAGTTTCGTAGTCCATCAAATATGTTTCTCAGTCAGGGCGTGCACAACTTTTCGCATGATCAAATGGGCCAGTTTGAACTCTTCATAGTACCCGTCAAGCAAGATGAGCACGGCTTTTACTACCAGGCAATCTTCAATCGCCTTCGCGACTAGTCATCTAAATGAGCAGCCAATCCCCAAACGTTACACTTCGTCCAGTTGGTGCGGAGGATCACGAGTTTCTCATCGAAGTTTATGGCAGCACTCGAGCCGAAGAGTTGGCTTTAGCGCCATGGACCAGCGAACAGCGCCACGCATTTATTCAACATCAGTTCACGGCGCAACAAGACCATTACGCTAAGACTTATCCCACGGCCAACCACGACATTATCGTCTCTGACGGCCGCCAGGTAGGTCGTCTCTACGTGGCCCGGTTGGACCGTGAAATTCGAATTGTCGATATCACTCTTCTACCCGGTGCGCGGAGCGCCGGGATCGGCAGCTATTTAATAAAGCAATTGCTTGCCGAAGCGGAACGCACGGGACGCGTCGTCCGGATTTATGTGGAGGAGTTTAATCCTTCACTTCATCTCTTTGAACGATTGGGTTTTTCACCGAGCGAGCAACAAGGAATTCATCTGCTGATGCAGTGGAATCCCAGTCAACACGCGTAGCTTTGATACTTTCCTGAAAAGTTTTGGTTGATGTTGGAAGCTAAGAATGTAGGCGATTGATAACTACCTCGTAGTGTGGAGTGCTCATATCCCTGGTCCTAACCGGAACGACCAGGAAGGAGAACATACCCAACTGTGCGTGCTCGATCAGATATGTATCCTGTTTGAGAGTTGCCTCTTGAGGTCCACGAAAAAGCAGTGAAAAACCTTCTTTACCTGCCGCCGTCTCTTTTCGTGAAGCAAAACTAGTTACATTGACTAACTTGATCTTCACTTTCGACGCTTCATGATTGAATAGAAAGCTCGTACCCAACTGGGATTTGAATGCCGCCATATTCAACCCAGCTACCTTCGAAGTTGAAGTGCCCATGCCAAAGGCTTTCTCGGTGAGGGCCAGCGGAACTCCCGCTGCAAGTGCCACAAACGTACCTCGCTTCAAGAAATCTCGACGCGAACTGCTCATTGGTATCCTCCTAGAAATGCTTGAACTGGGCTTGCGGTAGAAATGGTGGTGCAGTCTATTTCTTCTTTTCGAAACTTGCAATAAAAAAAACACACCAAAAAGATTTTAGAGAATCTTTCAAAACAGTCTTGTAAAACTTCGACTTTCGATCTATAGTGCGCCCTCAGTCGCTCGACCCTAAGACAAGTAGTAGATTACAGCTTGACCATGACAAGTTCTGCATCGGTTTGCAAAAAAACCGAGCGAAGTCGAAACCACTGTTTGGGCCAAGTCCAGAAACCCAAAACAGTCGGCCCGATAATCTAAGATTCCCTAACGACTTACCTTAAGGAATAAGGAAATAAGGAGACTATTCGATGGCCCAACCATATGTAGGCGAAATCAGAATGTTTGCCGGTAATTTTCCACCTGTGGGCTGGATGTTCTGTGAAGGTCAGTTATTGCCGATTTCCGAGAACGAGACTTTATTTCAGTTAATTGGTACGACGTATGGTGGAGATGGACAGAGTACGTTTCAGTTGCCCAATCTCCAAAGCCGGATACCTTTGCACGCCGGTACCTTCGGTGGTCAGACATTCCAGTTGGCCGAAACCGGCGGAACAGAAAGCGTGACACTAAACACACAACAGATTCCCATTCACACGCACCCTTTGCTTTGTGCGGCCAGCGGCGGAATCCCCAATAGCAATCCCAAAGATGGTTTTTGGGCCGCAACGGACCAGATGCAGTACAGCACAGCGGCGGGCGCAGCTGCCATGGGCAACCCGGCCATGAAGAGCGATATAGCCGGCGGCTCTCAGCCACATGAAAACTGTCAGCCGTTTCTCTGTATCAACTACATCATCTCTCTCTTTGGGATCTTCCCTTCACCAACCTGAGTTGAGTTGTTTGGAATTCTTTAGCATCAGGTGAAGTTTAGCTGAACGCCAAACAATAGATAGGAGTCGCAATTATGGCTGAACCGTTTTTGTCAGAAATCAGAATCTTTAGCTTCAATTTTGCGCCGAAAGGCTGGGCCACGTGTAACGGACAGCTTTTGCCCATCAATCAAAACCAGGCGCTCTTTTCACTGTTGGGTACGACGTATGGTGGCAATGGACAGACTAACTTTGCCCTGCCTAATTTGCAGTGCAAGGCCTCAATCCACGAGGGCAGCGGTTTTACTCTGGGTCAGACAGGCGGTGAGTTTGCTCACACTGTTACCATGAGCGAGTTGCCGCAGCATCCGCATGGCTTCTCCATCAACAGTTGTGTCGATAGTGGGACCGCCAATGCCAACGTCGGAGATCCTACTGGCGCATACTGGGCCAACGACGGTAAAACCGCGTACAGCACACAGGATCCCAACAATCCGATCAATACGGGAGCGATGCACCCATCAACTGTGAGCAATGTTGGTGGTAGCCAGGCTCATAACAACATGATGCCGTACCTGGTGCTGAATTTCTGTATCGCACTGCAGGGAATTTTCCCATCGCAAAATTAGAAGAGGGAGATAAATTATGGCTGATCCTTTTGTCGCTGAAATCAGAATTTTTCCATTCACCTTTGCGCCCACAGGTTGGGCGTTCTGCGACGGCCAACTTCTGCCGATAAGCCAGAACACAGCCCTCTTCTCGCTGTTGGGAACAACCTACGGTGGTGACGGAAAATCAACGTTCGCTCTTCCCGATTTGCAGGGGAATGCTGCCATGCATCCAGGACAAGGGCAGGGTCTGTCGCAGCGTTTTCTTGGCGAAGTTAGTGGCTCGGAAACTGTAACTTTGTTGCAATCGGAAATGCCGGCGCACCAGCATAACGTCGGTATGGCCAATACCGCGACTGGCAATTCGCTTTCGCCGGTGGGCTCTACCTGGGCCACAACTCCGAGCGGTAGAGGATTATTGTTCGTCTATCATTCGGGACCGCCAACCGCCAAGATGCTCGCCACCGCGATTCTGCCTACAGGTGCGAGCTTTCCGCACAACAACATGCAGCCTTATCTAACGCTGAATTTCTGCATTGCATTGCAGGGAGTCTTCCCACAGCGGCCGTAGTTAGTGATGCGGTTAACGGCGGTTTGGTCCATCTTCCCCAGGGGTGGCAATCCAAACCGCCGTAGCGAATTCAAAAATTAAATTTTACTCCCGCAAAGGAGCCCTTATATGGTTTACGCTCGATCTCGGAAAACTGCTCGGTTAGCCCTCTGCCTTATTGTTTTAGGTGGATTGATGATCGCCGCACTCGCTTTTGCTCCCTTTTCAAAAGCGTCGCGTGATCGGCTCGAACGCGATTATCGTTTGCGTGAACGTGCTCCTACCGCGGCTTCAAACAGAATGAACGCGGCGACCATCGCGCCAATGTTTGCTTCGATCACGGTTGACCGAACCGATGATACGGCGGCGGCATCCGCGTGCACGGCAGCAGCGAATGATTGCAGCTTGCGAGGCGCGGTAATCGCTGCGAACGCGACTCCAGGAACGACTATCATCTTGCCCGCGGGAACCTACCAACTAAACATCCCTGGCGGGGCTCCGGAAGGATTTTCCGGAAACAGCGCTATCGGCGACCTCGACATTTCCGGAAATAACACGACCATTACAGGCGCGGGAGCTGCGACTACCATCATTCAGCAGACTCAGCCTAACGATCGAGTTATCGAGGTAAATCCTTTTCTTGACGCCGGCTTCAACACGACCATTTCTGACGTCACTATCACCGGCGGACACGAGACGACTGGTGTAGGCGGTGGCGGCATCATTTCGGGCTCGATTAATAATTCTTTGACGGTGACAAACTGCGTCATCTCCGGCAACTCGGCCACCGGGACAGGAACGGTCGGTGGTGGCGGCATTGCTCATACCGGCGGAAATCTTACAATCACCGGAACTACAGTGAGCAATAACTCAACCTCCGCCAGCGGTGGCGGAGTTGGATATTCGGCCGGCGATCCACTTGGCAGAACGCCATCGTCCGGCACTCTGTCCGTCAGCGGTTCAACTTTTAGTTCCAACACCGCGAATTCCGCAGCGGGTGGTGGCGGAGCTTTGGATCTCTACAACTCCAATCTTTCTAACGGCACCTATAACGTTAACAGTTCAACGTTCTCCAGCAACCATGCTCCTAACGGTAGCGGCGGTGCGATCATCGTTGAAAGTGGTCCACTGACTGCAACCACGAGCGCGTTCACCAGCAACACAGCGGGTAACGCGCCGGGTAATTCGGGCGGCGCCGTGTTCTCTGCTGGCGCCGCTTCAATCGCCTACTCGCGTTTGGTTGGTAACACTGCGGCGGCCGGGTCGGCCCTGTTTAAGGCCGGCGCGGTCTTCACCGCGAGTGATAACTGGTGGGGAATTAATACCGGCCCGTCACCGACTGATACCGGCGGCGGCGTTTCCGTCGCAAGCTATCTGCAACTCAGAGTCAGCGCCAGCCCGAATGAGATTTGCAGCGGCGATACGTCAACATTGACGGCTGACATCAAACAAAGAAATACCGGGTCGCCCTTGACTACTGAACTCAATGGCCTGCCAACGTTCCCGGCGTTCTATACAAACGCGGTATTGGGAACGGTATCAGGCGCGACGGATTTCGTGGATGGCGTCTCAACGGCCACGTACACTGCCGGTGGCACAGCGGGCGCAGGCAGTGTCGATGTCGCTGCGGATAACCAAACCGTTACTGCCCACATCACCGTAGGCGCTAATGAGACAACAGATCCGGCAGACCAGGTCGTGTGTGAGGGCGCAACAGCAAGCTTCACAACCACCACTAGCGGAGCAGGCCCAATCACTTATGTGTGGAAGAAGGGCGCGACAGTTCTTAATAACGGTGACCTTGGCGGACGGGTGACCATCACTAACGGCGCCAACACCAGTACGCTGAGTATCAGCAATGCTCAGCTGAGCGATTCAGATACTTACACCGTTGAAGCAACTGGTTCATGCAATACCTCGTCGCAGAGTGCTACGCTGGTCGTCAACGCGAACACAACGGCCACTGATCCGGCCGATCAGACAGTTTGCCAGGGTGCGACGGCCGGCTTCTCAACCACAGCCACGGGTACAGATTTGCATTATGCGTGGACTTTGGATGGCTCGCCTTTCGACGGTGACAACTCGAGCATCAATGTGCCCACTGGTTCGCTCAGCGTTGGTTCACACACAGTTGGTCTGACAGTGACTGGTGCTTGTGGCACTGTTTCCCAAACTGCGACGTTGACCGTGAACGCGAATACGACAGCCACTGATCCGGCTGATCAGACAGTTTGCCAGGGTGCGACGGCCAGCTTCTCAACCACAGCCACGGGTACAGATTTGCATTATGCGTGGACTTTGGATGGCTCACCTTTCGACGGTGACAACTCGAGTATCAACGTGCCGACTGGTTCGCTCAGTGTTGGTTCACACGCGGTTGGTCTGACAGTGACTGGCGCTTGTGGCACGGTTACTCAGAGTGCGACGCTAACGGTTAATGCGCCAACGGCAACCACTGACCCAGCCGACCAAACGGTGTGTCAGGGAACTGATGCGCACTTCTCAACGACAGCATCAGGTACTGGTCCATTCAGCTTTGCGTGGACTCTGGATGGTTCACCGTTCAATGGGAACAGCTCAAGCATCACCGTTCCGACAGGCTCACTGAGCCCCGGAAACCACACGGTGACGGTAACCACTACAGGTACCTGCGGCACTGCTACGCAGACCGCGATCCTGGCTGTGAACAATGGCACGCCGGTTATCACGTTGAGCACTACGTCAGCTACGATGTGGCCACCGAACCATCAGTACCAGACGTTCAACGTCACGGACTTTGTGGCCAGTGCCAGCTCGAGTTGCGATGCGAGCGTCGATATCAACGATGTGGTTATTCAAAAGGTGAGCAGCGATGAGCCTGAGGATAATCTGAGTGGCGGTGACGGTACTACTGTCAACGACATCGTTATTGCTCCGAATTGCAAGTCGGTCCAACTGCGGCGTGAACGTGACGGTCTCCTTAATGGACGCGTATACACGATTACATTTAAGGTGTCCGATTCCTTCGGCAATAGCACTACGGCGACAGTTAAGGTCTCTGTGCCCATCAACAATAACGGCACAGCGGTGGATAACGGCGCCGCTGCGGGATATACGAAGAATAGCCTCTGTCCATAAGCGACGGGCGGTCCAGATACTTGTTTCGATGAAAGGTAACTGACATGAGAAATACGATGCACAAGTTCACATCTCTCGTCGCGTTGGCTATTTGTGTTGGCATCATGGTCTGTGCTCCTTTGTTGTCCAGCGCTCATGTGCCGGCGACATCGATCACGATTGTGAATAACTCGGGTCGTGAGATTCGCCACGTCTATCTTTCGCCACCCGATCAGAACAACTGGGGTTCGGACCAGCTCGCGAATTCGGTGATTTCAGCGAATGGCGGATCTGTTACGATCAGCAACGTGAGCTGCGACGGCTCCAGTATCAAGGTCATCGCCGAGGACCACGAAGGCTGCTTCTCTTATCAGGTGGTGAGCTGTTCTGAGGGGGCGACTTGGACCATAACCAACGACACTGCTCGCGACTGTGGTAACTGACGTGAGTCTTTGACAGTTTGTAAGTGCGGGGCGCGGGTGAATAACCTGCGCCCCATTCTTATGTCGGATCCTGTGATTATTTCTGCAAATGGACCACCATTCGACATATAGAGGAACAGATAGCCCAGTGAAGGAGTGTTACCGGCTTTTTGTGAAAAGCCAGGGAAGTGCGGCTCAGGCTCGTTCCCAGGTAAACGAGGCCTGCGGTATTGACGCCCGGTGCAGCAGGCAAGTAAAGTATCGGGGTCCAGCGGTTCCGTTCGGAATTTCCTACTACTTGACCTTGTCCGCAACCTCCGAAGGTTAACCGTAATAGTTCCTGAAATCTCAGTCCAGTTTCTTGTCCCAGGAGGATAGTTCTATGCGTCCCGTGTCTGACCAGACTCACCGAACCCCTAACTCGCTCATTCGAATGCCAATTAGAACCGCTTTGAAGCTGCTGGCGGTCTTATCGATTGTGGCTTTTATCCCCCTAGCTCTTTATGTGCGAGTTAATTCCAAGAATGCCGCTGCGGTCAGTTCCGCTGTCGCTAACTCAGCTGCAGCCAAACCCCTTGTGGCTATGGAGCCCAAAAAGCAGGTTACGGTGCAGGCCGCTGGTCGTGGCAATCCTTTTCTGAATCTGAAAGACGGTCGTCAGATGGCCCTCGCCTTTCGAGGCAGTAGCGAAGTGACCAGCGCTTTGCAGAGTGGCGCCGCGAGCTCGCGCGCCGGGGCTGCCGCAGATCTCGATGGTGATGGGGCTCCGGATCTGGTAGTGGGTTATGCCAACGGTGGTACCGGGGTCGTCACGGTTCAAAGAGGTAATCCCGAGGGTTTCGCTCCTAAAGATGATTCAGTCTTTCAACGAATGCATCAGGGTTACAATCCGCCCTCACTTCAGTCAACAGTAGATACATACCAGGTTTCCTCGCCCGTTGATTTTCTTCAACTCGGTGACTTCAACCATGACAGTCGTAAGGATGTTCTGATCGGCGCGCGCGACGGCAACCTTTACCTGCTTCCCGGTGACGGCCAGGGCGGCCTGGGAACCCCGCAACAGATTTCACTGCCGGGCAGCGTTACCTCGCTGGCAACCGGCGAATTCAGAGCGGCTGATGGTCAGCTCGATGTCGCGGTGGGTGTTAACGGATCGCAAGGTCCGGAAGTATTGGTTTTTGACGGCGCTGCTGGTGGCTTTGAGTCGGAAGCGTTTCACTTCCCCGTCACGGGGCAAGCGGTCTCGGTCGAATTCGGAGAGCTTGATAGTGATCCTTTCATGGACCTGGCGATCGCTGATGCCTCCGAGATCAATATCGTGCATGGCTGGGGCAGAAAGGTCTCCGCGGACGCGAAGAAGCAAGTGGAACGAATTCCAGTTGGTTATCAGGCTCAGAGCCTTGCAGTCGATAACTTCACCTGGGATCGCGAGGGCACAAGAGAAATCGCCGTACTTGCCCAGGATGGTTCTGTCCGCATGCTCGAAAACTCGCGGTCCGATAAGCGAGCTTTGACTCCCGCAGACGTGAGCGCCCGCGCCGCTGCGAGAGGTAAGAGCACAAACAAAAATGCGGATGTGGAAGTTGTCCGTGGTTGGGCTGGATCCCAGGGCCGCTGGTCGGAAGTAAGCCAACTGTCATTGAACGCGCGCGTTGCGGCCAACGCTAGTCCTCAGGGACTGCTGTCACACGGAAAAATCTCCTCGGGTGAGACCAATGCGTTGATGCTGTCGAATGGATCGCAACGGAAGCTGGACGTGGTCCGTCAAGTCAGCAAGAAAGAATCCGAAATCACCTTCCAGGCTGCCGGCGAGGTCTCAGCTACAAGTCTTGACGTTAGTGGAACGCCAGTCGAGATGATCACGCTTCCCAAGAAGTTGAATGGCGTGCAAGACATCGTTGTGCTTACACAAGAAAGCCCGAATGCGGTTCTTGTGCCAATCGAACCGAACGCGACTTTTGGTGTAAATACAACCAGCGATCATGCTCCTGACGGAGCTTGCAACGCATCTCCAGACTGCACGTTCCGTGAGGCGGTGATTGCGGCTAATGCGTCAGCCGGTCCGGACACGATTAATCTGCCCGCTGGTACCTACACGCTAACCATCATCGGAAACACGAACAACGCAGGCGCAGGCGAAGGTTTTACTGGAAATGCGGCAATCGGTGACGTCGACTTTAGAGATGCCAACGGTGACGCAACCACTGTTTCGGGCGCTGGTGCTGGAACTACTTTCATTGTGCAGAGCACTGCCAACGATCGTGTGCTCGAGCCAAATCCAACGGCCTTACTGAACTTCGATTGGACGATCTCGGGAGTAACTATTGCGGGCGGCAGAGATACCGGGGGCTCCGCCACAGGTGGTGGCGGCGCCATGCTGTCGGGTTCGAAAGACAACATCACGACAATAACGAATTGCGTCATCGCGAATAACCGCGCTACCGGCGCAGGGACAACCGGCGGCGGAGGAGTCTCGAATCAGGGCGGTACTGTCATCGTCACTAATACAGTTTTTGGTGGCGCCACGACTGTGGCCGCCTGCCCCAGCCAGACAGCAACCAACTGCGGCAATTCATCGGCCTCCAGCGGTGGCGGCATCGCGTTCTCGCCCGGTGACCCGAGCGGCAGAACTCCATCTGCAGGCACTCTTACTATCCAAACCACTTCTTCGTTCCAAAACAACACGGCAGCCTCGTTGACCGCAGGCGGAGGCGGAGGAGATTTCTACACCCATAACCTGGGAACAGGTTCAGTAAGCGTGAGCGGCACAACCTTCACGAGCAATGCTGCGACTGGATCGGCCAGCGGCGGCGGCATCATCGTTGAGAGTATTGCTACGACGGTGTCCACCACTGCTTTCAACAACAATTCGGCTGCCAACCGCGGCGGTGGTATTCAGGTCGCGGGCGGCAGTTTGACACTTGATGGCACCAGTCCGAGCATCACTTTTACGGGTAACACAGCAACTACCGCGGGGAGCAGTATTTCCGCCTCCAGCACCGTTAACCTCTCGGGTACCAACACGACGATCGGCGGCGACCTCGAGATAACCACCAATGGTGTCTGGACGAACAACACGGGCAGTACTATGTCGCCGAATAACCTCATCATCATCGGCACAGGAAGTTTTACTGCCAACAACAGCACCACGAACGTCAGCGGCAATTTCCAATTTCAGGCAGGTACGTTTAATGCGGGTACCGGTCTGTTCAATTTCAACGGGACGGGCTCGCAGACTATCAACAACAGCCTTGCTATCACGTTCAACAACCTGACGGATTCCAACGTCAACCAGCCGCTCACAATCAACAACAGCATAGCTGTTAACGGCACGCTCAATATGAACGGCGCCGCCACGACGCTAAATCCTGTGGCGGGCACGATCATCAGCGGCAGCGGAACCCTGACGGGCAACGGCACGGTCCAAGTAACGCGCACGGCAGCAACCGCGGACTTCCTGAGTCAATACACGATTACCAACAAGACGCTAACGAATTTATTGGTCGATTATGTTGGAACTGCGGCGCAGGTGTTGAGCTCCATTACCTATCCCGGTGGATTGAGAATTAACAATGCGAGTGGCGTCAACTCCGCTGCCGGAACCGCCACTGTCGGTGGCGTTCTGACGCTAACTGCCGGCGCGTTGAACGTAGGCACTAATACGTTAGTTATTAATAACGGTACCTCTGTGGCGGCTGGCAGCATCACCAGCGCTGCGACCGGAACAGTCAATTACAATCAGGGCACCGGCGGCCAGAACGTGCTGGCATTTAATTACGGCAATCTCACGTTCAGTAATCAGACTAAAGTGTTGGCAAGTACCGGCACGATCGGTGTCGCTGGAACCTTTACGCCGGGCACGGCTGTAGGACATACGATCACCGGCAGCACCATCAACTTCAACGGCGCCGGCGCTCAAACGATCCCAGCGTTTAATTACAATAACCTGACCAGCACCAACACTGGCGCGCGCACCCTGGCAAATACTGGCACGGTCGGCGTCGCCGGCGCATTCACGCCTGGAACCAACGCGTATACGATTACCGGTAGCACGGTGGACTACAACGGCGGCGGTGCACAGACGATCACGGCGTTCAACTACAACAATCTGACCAGCAGCAGCAGTGGCGCACGCACGTTAGCTAATAGCGGCACCATCGGAGTGGCGAACGTATTTACCCCCGGTGCAAACGCCTACACGATCACGGGAAGCACAATCAATTTCAACGGCGCTGTTGCGCAAAACATTCCCGCGTTCAACTACTTCAACCTGACTAGCAGTGGCACGGGCACACGAACGCTTCCAAATGTTGGAACAGTCGGTATTGCCGGAGGTTTCACGCCCGGTACCAACGCTTATACGATTACCGGCAGCACGATCGATTTCAACGGCAGCATCCCTCAAACAATTCCGGCGTTCAATTACAACAATCTGACCAGCAGCAATACAGGCACGCGAACGTTGGCAAATAGCGGCATCATTGGCGTCGCAAGTGTTTTCACTCCGGGCGGCAATACTTATACGATCGCTGGCAGCACGGTGGACTTCAACGGCAGCGGCGCGCAGACCATTCCCACTTTTAATTTCAATAACCTCACTAGCAGCAACACAGGTGCGCGTACGCTGGTTAATGGCGGCACGATCGGTATCGCCGGAGTGTTCACTCCGGGAACCAACGCTTATACGATTACCGGCAGCACGGTGGTCTTCAACGGGTCCAGCCCGCAGACGCTGCCTTCAGGCTTCACCACATACAACAATTTGACACTCAACAACGCAGCCGGCGTAACCGGATTTGCCGGTTTGACTGTGCAGAATTTGATCCGCGTACAGGCGGGAACATTCACCAGCAGCAGCAGTACCTATAACAACGTACAGTTTGATAGCGGCGCCACGTTGGCTGGAGTAAATGCCACTACAATCAGTGTCAGTGGTAATTGGACCAACAACAACGGTACTTTCACCGCCAATAGCAACACGGTGAACTTTAATGGTTCAGGATCCCAGTCCATCGGTGGTACCGCGGCGACGACTTTCCAGAATCTGACGATTGCAGGGCCAACAGTTAGCCTGGGCCAGGATGCAACCGTCAATGGCGTACTGACTCTGACGAACGATCTCACTACTTTCGCGAAGGTTCTCACGCAACCGGCGACCGGCACATCGGCGGGAACGGCAGACGTAATCGGTAACGTGAAACGCTTAGGATTTACCAACGGCGGCCCAGCGCTCAGCTTTGGTAATCCCTTCAACAGCATCGCCTTTGCCTCCGGAACACTGCCTACCGACATTACTGTTAATCTGAGCAAGACCGCACCAGTAAGTGGCGTGGCATTTCCAAATCCCGCCGTGCGAACTTATACGATCACGCCCACGGGGGGCGGCGTATTCTCAGCTACGTTACGACTTCACTACCTGGACCCCGAGTTGGGTGTGATCAATGAAGCCGCGCTGGGTCTCTGGCGATTAGGTGGTTCGGGTTGGTCACGACAGGGTAAGACTAACTCCGACACCGCAAACAACTGGGTTGAGAAATCCGGAGTCACTCAGTTCTCGCAATGGACGCTGAGTGCAGCCAAGAATGACACCACCACAACGGTTACACAGGACACTCCTGACCCGTCTACGCCCGGAGTGCCGTTCGATGTTTTCTTTACTGTTACGGCAAACGTCGCCGGCGCCCCAACGCCAACCGGCAATGTGGTTGTGACCATTAGTGGAGGCTCAGAAACTTGTACGGGCACGGTAGCGGCCGGGAAATGCACGCTGACTTTGACGAACACCGGCGCCAATCGCATTATCACTGCGACCTACGGCGGCGACGCTGACAGCAACGGTAGTGTCTCTCCTGATGTGACCCATTCAGTCTGTGGCGCCACTGTAGTCACCAGCTTCGCAGACACCGGAGCAGGTAGTCTGCGTCAGATAATTACCGACGCTTGCGATGCCGCAGTCATCACTTTCGATCCAGCTGTCTTCGCCACGCCGCAGACAATCACGCTCGCCAGCGAGATAGCCATCACCAAGAACCTGACACTCAAGGCGAGTCCAACTCAGCAGATTACTGTGAGTGGCGGCGGCACGAACCGAGTATTCAATATCAGCGTCGGTTCAAGCCTGAACGTCGTTGGCCTGACATTCAGTGGCGGCAGCGCGATTGATGGCGGTGCGATTCTCAACAACGGCTCACTCACCATCATCAACTCGACTCTGTCGGGCAACGCGGCCACAAACGACGGTGGTGCCATCAGCAGCACTGCCAGCGCAACGACCTTGACGCTCATCAACACCACGATCAGCGGCAACACCGCGGCCGGCAGTGGTGGCGGCATCATTGTGCTGGGTGGAACTGCAACCAGCATCAATAGCACCATCACCAACAACACCGCGGATTTCGACGACAACAACCTTGGCGATGGTGGCGGCATTCGCGTGCAGGCAGGCACCGTTGTACTTAAGAACACAATCGTCTCGGGCAACTTCAACAAGACCGGCGGGTCGGATGTCGCTGACGACGTCACTGGTACAACTGATCCGTCCAGCTCATTCAACCTGATCGGCGGTAGCGCAGGTCTTGGACCGCTAGGCAACAATGGCGGCGCGACGCAAACGCACGCGTTGTTAATCAATAGTGCGGCGATCGAGGCAGGCAGTAATGCAAACCTGCCGGTGGACACGTTTGACCTCGACGGTGACTTGAATACCGCCGAAACTCTGCCGGTCGATCAGCGCGGTGCGAACTTCCCACGCGTTGCTGATTCGGCGGATGTCAATCTTACACAGACCGTCGACATCGGCGCGTACGAGGCGCATCCGACAGTCGAGGACGTTCCGAACCAGACGACCAGCGAAGACACGGTCAAGAACGTTACCTTTAACCTTGGTGACGATACCGGCTCGTTGATCACTTCAGTAACGGCGAGCTCTTCAAACACAACGCTCGTGCCCAATGCCAATCTGATCATCACCGGATCAAATGGTTCGCGTAACCTGCAAATCACACCCGCTGCAGGCCAGAACGGTACGACGACAATCACGATTACCGTTACCGCAACCAACACTCGGACTGCGACGGATACGTTCGATTTGAACGTGGCCGGAGCTAACGATCCTCCGGTGGGAGCTGACAACACGGTGACCACGAACGAGGACACTGCTTACACCTTTACAGCGGCCGACTTTGGCTTCACTGATCCAAACGACACACCGGCGAACAATTTCCTGGCGGTGAAGGTCACCACGCTGCCTGGTCAAGGCACCCTGACGAATAACAACGTCGCGGTCAGCGCCGGTGGCTTTGTTTTAGTGACCGACATCAACGCCGGGCTATTCAAATTCACGCCGGTGGCCAATGCCAATGGCACTCCGTACACATCCTTCACCTTCCAGGTGCAGGACGACGGCGGCGGCTCCGATCTCGATCTAACGCCGAACACGATGACCATCAACGTGACGGCCGTTAACGATCCGCCTTCGTTCACGATCGCGGCTAACCCGCCGGCAGTTCAGCAGGATGCGGGACCGCAGACCGTCCTTAACTTCGCAACCAGCATTTCCGCCGGGCCAAACGAGGCTGGTCAGACGTTGACCTTCAACGTTAGCCCGAACGGAACAACCGGCACGCTCACGTTCTCGACCGCACCTGCGATCGATGCGACGACGGGCACGCTGACTTACACGGCCAATAACGGCACCAACGGTACGGCGACCTTCAACGTGACGTTGAGTGACAACGGCAGCAACGTTCCGCCCAACTCGAATACGTCAGGTATACAGTCGTTCACGATTACCGTGAACGCACCGAACGCAACTCCGGTAGTGACCACTACAGCCGGCAATCTCGCTTACACCGAGAACGCGGGCGCCGTGGCGATTGATCCGGCCCTGACAGTTACAGATGCCGATAACGCTAACCTGACGGGTGCAACGGTATCGATTACAGCCGGCTTCGTCAGCGCTCAGGACACCCTCGCGTTCACGAACCAGCTCGGAATCACCGGCAGCTACAACAGCGGCACCGGTGTACTGACACTAACCGGTACGACTACGGTTGCTAACTACCAGACGGCGCTGCGAACGGTGACCTATGCCAACGGCAGCGACGATCCGACAGCGTCACGAACGATTACGTTCTCGGCCAATGACGGTATCAGCAGCGGGACAGCCACTCGCGGCATCGCTATCACTGCCGTGAACGACGCGCCCGTGAACACGGTACCTGGTCTACAAACCACGACCGAAGACACGCCGAAGGTGTTCTCGAGCGGCAACGGAAATCAGATCTCCGTCGCTGACGTAGACCTCGGCGCAAATCAGATCAAGATCACCTTGACGGCAACAAACGGTACGTTGACCCTCGCCAGCATCGCTGGCCTCTCGTTCACAACCGGCGACGGCACTGCGGACGCGACGATGGTCTTCACCGGCACGCTGTCCGCTGTGAATACCGCGTTGAATGGTCTGTCGTTCACTCCGACAACGGACTTCAACGGCGCGGCATCGCTCCAGATCGTCTCAGACGATCAGGGCAACACGGGAACCGGTGGCGCTTTGACTGATACTGACAGCGTCAACATTACAGTCAACGCGGCCAACGATGCCCCAGTGGTGACTACCACCGCAGGCAACCTCGCTTACACAGAGAATGCCGCGGCCACTGCAATTGATCCGGGCCTGACCGTCACAGACGGCGACAGCACAAACCTGACTGGAGCGACGGTAGCGATCACCGCTAACTTCGTGAGTGGTGAGGATGTGCTGGCGTTCGTGAACCAGTTGGGTATCACTGGTAGCTTCAACAGCGGCACGGGCGCGCTGACACTAACCGGTACGACCACAGTTGCCAATTACCAGACGGCGCTGCGTTCAGTGACTTATGCGAACAGCAGCGACAACCCGTCAACCGCGATTCGGACCGTGACCTTCACCGCTAATGATGGAACTGCCACCGGGTCAGCAACTCGTGGCATCGCTATCACAGCCGTGAACGATGCGCCGGTAAATACTGTGCCCGCTGCACAGATCACCGCTCAAGACACTGCGAAGGTGTTCTCGAGCATCAATAGCAATCAGATTTCCGTCGCGGATGTCGATCTCGGCGCAAATCAGATCAAGATCACCTTGACGGCAACAAACGGTACGTTGACTCTCGCCAGCATCACGGGCCTCTCGTTCACAACCGGCGATGGCACTGCGGACGTGACGATGGTCTTCACGGGTACCTTGACGAACGTGAATAACGCACTGAATGGTCTGTCGTTCAACCCGACGAGCGGCTTCAACGGCGCCGCGTCGCTACAGATCGTTTCAGACGATCAGGGCAACACAGGAACCGGTGGAGCACTGACCGATTCAGACACGGTTAACATCACAGTCACCGCGCCCAACAGCGCACCAGTTGTGACTACCACCGCAGGCAACCTCGCTTACACAGAGAATGCCGCGGCGACAGCGATCGATCCGGGTCTAACGGTTACGGATTCCGACAACGCAAACCTGACCGGAGCGACGGTAGCGATCACCGCTAACTTCGTGAGTGGTGAGGATGTGCTGGCGTTCGTGAATCAGTTGGGCATCACTGGTAGCTTCAACAGCGGCACGGGCGTACTGACACTATCCGGTACAACCACCGTAGCCAATTACCAGACGGCGCTGCGTTCAGTGACTTATGCAAACAGCAGCGATAACCCGTCAACCGCGATCCGTACCGTGACCTTCACCGCTAACGACGGCATCACTCCAGGTTCAGCGACTCGCGGCATTGCAGTCACCGCAGTCAATGACGCCCCGGTCAATACCGTACCCGGTCCGCAGAGCACGGGACAGAACACGCCGCTGACATTCTCGAGCGGCGGTGGCAGCCTCGTTGCGGTTGCGGATCTGGATGCCGGAACAAACGCCATCCAGGTAATACTGACGGTCACTAACGGCACGTTGACACTCAACGGCACGAGTGGCCTGAGCTTTACGGTGGGTGACGGCACGGCCGATTCGACGATGACGTTCACCGGCACGATCGGTAACATTGACGCCGCGCTCAACGGCATGACTTTCACGCCGACTGCGGGCTTTAGCGGTACTGCCAACTTGACGATCACGTCCAACGACCAGGGCAACACCGGTACGGGAGGTCCGCTCTCCGATACCGACACTGTGAGCATTCAGGTCGGTGTTACCAACATCAGCATCGCGGATTCGCAGCTGACTGAACCTTCGTCAGGCTCGGCGAACATGGTGTTCACTGTGACCTTGAGCGCGCCGGCGTCTGCTGCTGGTGCATCGGTGAACTTCACCACTCAGGAACAGGCACCTGCGCTTAACCACGCTACGGCGAATCAGGACTACACCACGACGACTGGAACTATTAACTTCGGACAAGGGGAACAGATCAAGACGATCCTGGTGCCCATCCTGTCGGACAATAAGAAGAGTGAAGCCAACGAGACGTTCCTCGTCACGCTATCGAATCCAGTTAACGTGACCATCACTGATGGCAGCGCAACTGGCACGATACTCATCGCGAATCAAGCAGGAACCCTCCTGATTACCGAATTGCGAACGAGTGGACCAGGCGGTGCGGGCGACGACTTTGTTGAGATTTATAACAACACTGACTCGCCGATCACTGTAAACGACGCCTCCGGCGGTTATGGCTTGTTCAAGATGGGAACCGGTTGCAATACAAACCCAGTTCTCATCGGAGTCATTCCGAATGGCACGGTTATCCCGGCACGCGGACATTACCTGTTCGTCGGCTCGGCCTACAGCCTTGCTAACTATGGAGGAACCGGAGCGGCGGCTGGCGACCAGGTGCTGGCTCAGGATATTGAGGATGACCGCAACGTCGGGTTATTCAATACGACGTCGCTGTTGAATCTCTCGACTCAGACGCGTCTGGATGCGGTCGGCTTCGATGGCAATACGGGTGCAGTCTGTGACCTGTTACGTGAAGGAACCACCTTGACACCGATGAGCGGAAGCGTGCTGGAGTACAGTTTCGTCCGTGATGAGTGTGGCAAGAAGGGTAATCCGGCAACGTTCGGAGCGTGTCCGACCGGCGGCTTCGTGATGGATTCGCAGGTGAACAACAACGACTTCATCTTTGTCGAAACGACGGGCGCAGTCACACCTGCGGGTCAGCGATTAGGAGCGCCAGGACCTCAGAATTCGGGTGCTGCGCGGCTGAACCTGTCGGTAGTGGCATTGCTGCTCGATGCGACCAAGGGGTCAACCACTTCGCCGAATCGCGAACGCGATATGACACCGGTGCCCAATGGGGCTCAGGGAACGATGTCGATTAGACGTCGCTTCGTGAACAACACTGGCGCAGCTGTGACGCAATTGCGCTTCCGTGTCGTGGATATCAGTGCTCTGCCGGTGTCGAACCCGATCGCGGATTTGAGGGTGCTGAGTTCGACGCAAGTCACCGTCAGTGGTATCAAGGATTCAGCGACGTGTGCGGCAACAGGCACGCCAAGCTCACAACCTTGTACGGTGACGGTATTCGGCACGACGCTCGAAACACCGCCTGCTCAACCTTTGGGTGGCGCGCTCAATAGCAGTTTGAATGCGGGAACAATAACGTTGGCTCAGCCGCTGGCTCCGGGAGCGAGTATCAACTTGCAATTCCTTCTCGGAGTTCAGAACCAGGGCTCGTTCAAGTTCTTCTTCAACATTGAAGCGCTGCCGTAACGTTGGGCGCAGATAAACGCAGAAACGCGGATCAGAACTATTCATTCTGATCCGCGTTTTTCTGCGTAATCTGCGGCTAACTATTGCTAACTCTTGACTGACAATGGTTCCGGCTCAGGTTGGCGACCACGTCCGGAATCGATGATCGACGATGGTGACGGTGGCGGGTTAGCTACCAGCACCTCGAGCGCCGCATCCAGTACTTCCGCAATCCCCGACACAAACACGAGCTGCAAATCGTTTCGAACGTCTTCGGGAATGTCGTCCACGTCCGCCTCGTTCCGGCTCGGCAGGATAATGCGTCGAATACCGGCACGGTGCGCCGCCAGCACTTTTTCCTTAACGCCGCCAATCGGAAACACGAGACCTGACAACGTGATCTCACCGGTCATCGCTGTGTCCGGTCGAACACGCCGGCCCGTGTACAGCGACGCGAGCGCCGACGTGATCGTCACACCCGCGCTCGGTCCATCCTTAGGAATCGCCCCGGCAGGAACATGCAGGTGAACGCCAAACTCCTTGAAGATCTCCGGCTCGATACCAAACTCAGCCGCGTGTGACCACAAATACGACTGCGCCGCTCGCGCTGACTCCTGCATCACTTCGCCGAGTTGGCCGGTGATCGTCAGTCCGCGCCCGCCCGGTAGCAACGTCGCTTCGATAAACAGCACTTCGCCGCCCATCTCGGTCCACGCCATTCCCGTCGCGACACCCGCCGGTAACTCTTTGCGCGCCTGTTCCGGGTAAAACCTTGGCGGTCCCAGATACTCGCGCAATTCGTTAGCCGTCACGGTGACGTTCTCAGCCTGCGCCTGCGCGATCTTCAAGGCGACTTTACGAGCAATGCTGCCAATCGTTCTTTCCAACTGCCGCACACCAGCTTCGCGTGTATAGCGTGCTGCAATCAACTCGACCGCGTCGTCGGTAACCTTCAACTGCCCGCTATTCAAACCATTCTCGGCGGTCTGTCTCGGAATTAGATAACGCCGCGCAATCTCGAGTTTTTCTCGATCGCTGTAACCTGCGAGGGGAATGATCTCCATGCGGTCACGCAACGGCGCTGGAATCGGACCAAGCTGGTTGGCGGTCGCGATAAAGAAGACCTTCGAGAGATCGAAGGGCAAATCGAGATAATGATCGCGAAACGAGTTGTTCTGTTGCGGATCGAGTATTTCGAGGAGCGCCGCCGCCGGATCGCCGCGATAGTCGTTGCCGAGCTTGTCGACTTCGTCGAGCATCAGCACGGGATTGTTCACGCCCGCGCGTCGAATCGATTGGATGATGCGACCCGGCATGGCGCCGATATACGTACGCCGGTGACCGCGCAGTTCAGCTTCATCGCGCACGCCGCCGAGCGACATGCGTTCGAACTGACGTCCCAGCGCCCGCGCAATCGATCTGCCCAGCGAAGTCTTACCCACTCCCGGCGGGCCGACAAATAAAAGTATCGGGCTTTTCGTGTCCGGACGCAGTTTGATAACGGCCAGAAACTCGAGGATACGTTCTTTGACGTCTTCGAGTCCGTAGTGATCCTCGTCCAGAATCCGGCGAGCCTCGGCTAGATCCAGTTTGTCTTCCGACGATTTCAGCCACGGCAATTCGAGAATAAACTCGAGATATGTACGAATGACGTGGTAGTCGGGTGCGGCCGGCGGCAGGCGTTGCAAACGCTTCAACTCACGATCGGCTTCGGCGCGCACTTCTTCGGGAAGTTCAGCTTTTTCGAGACGCTCGCGCAGCAACTCAGCCTCGGCGGCCTCGCCGGTTTCATCTTCGCCCAACTCCTTCTGGATGGCGCGCATCTGCTGGCGCAGCACGTAGTCGCGCTGGGCCTTGTCCATCTCGGTTTGCGCTTCAGAGGCGATCTTCGAACGCAGTTGCAGGATCTCGACTTCGCGCACGAGGTTCGTGTGCGCCAGGCGAACGAGTTCATCAGCCGTGTTCGCCTCGAGCATCTTCTGCTCTTCTTCAACGCCGAGATTCAGGATTGACGCGAGGAAATACGACAGCCGGGTCGGTTCGACCGAACCGAGCACGGCGATTCGCACTTCAGGAGGGACGTTTGGCAACAACGCCAACGCCTCTGTGATCAATTGCTGGAGATTGCGTTTGGTTGCTTCAACCTGTTCGGTATCGACGGTGCGTGGCGGCGGCAGGATCTCAACGACCGCGCGGAGGAACGGGTCCTGCTGTTTCCATTCGAGCACGCGAATGCGCTCAGTTCCCTGGACGATAATCCGAATGCCCTCGCCGGTCCGTTCCATGCGCTTGATCATCGTGAGCGTGCCGACTTCGTAAAGATCAGTAGAAGTCGCGTCAGTATCGTCGGAACGGTCGGGACGAACAGTGATGCACGCAAGCAATTTTTCCGGAGTCGAAAGCGCGGATTCTACAGCCGCAATCGAACGCGGCCGTCCGATACCCAGCGGCACAACTGTTTCCGGGAAGAGCGTCAGGTTTTGCAGCGCGAGGACTGCGACTTCGAATGGTTGTCCATTGGCTTGCGTGGAAAACCGCAGATCCTCAGCACCCGGTACTTGTTCGGCCGCAGACGATATTCCCTGGTCGGGGACTGGCGGTGCCTTTTCAGAAGATTCCGGCATGTTTAATCCTGTTCGCTACGCACGTTGATGATCAAAAATCCATCGCTGTAGTCGTGTCGTATCGACGCTCCTTCAATCGGCGCGGGAAACTGGATGGATTTTTCGAAACGGCTGTAGGTGATCTCCATCTGATGGTAAACAAAACCATCGCGATAATGTGTGTCGCGTCTACAACCGCTAATACGTAGTATCGAGTTGCGTATCTCGATCTCCAACTCGTCCGAACAAACGCCGGCCAGATCGACCTTCACGACCCAGCCATCATCGCAACGATAGACGTCCGCCGCCGGGTTCCAAAGCCGGCCAGACGGTATCACCCGCCGATCCGTTCGGATCAGCGAGAACTCCTTTTCGATGTCTCGCATAGCAAGAGAATAAGTGAAATCAGGTAGTTCCGCCACAGATAAACGCGGATAA
>Ga0068859_100000576_pt1 | contig 36669 bp, 66 predicted proteins | sample KBSSwiS22_FD_66585 | JGI IMG/M metagenome (GOLD analysis project Ga0068859, IMG submission 66585) | Switchgrass rhizosphere microbial communities from Kellogg Biological Station, Michigan, USA - KBS Switchgrass S2-2 | ecosystem: Host-associated > Plants > Roots > Rhizosphere > Soil ... | reverse complement strand
CACCCGGTTCCACGACTTGCCCACAGGTTGATAGGTCAACGTCTTCCCGCTGACGATCGCCTGCATCCGCTCGCGGGCCTCAACCCCCGACATCGCAGGACAGACCGGCAGATGACAGCCGGGCTGGTGCAGCTCGTTGGCCTCGATGCCCGCGATTCGGAGGTGCGTGTCATCCGCACATCGGAGGGTGTCTCCGTCGATCGCGAGGGCAGAGAGGCAGATGAGGAGGGGCATGGCCGAATCGTGCCACAAACCGATCGCAAACCTCAATCGCAATCTTTTTTGCGATAGTCGCATTTTATGTATTGCGATTGTTGCGATAGTCGCACACACCTTCTCCATCGCCAGATCGTCTCCGGACCGAAGACGGCGAGCAGCACACCCCGTCCCCGGACGGCGAGCACAGGAGGAAGATGATGGACAGCGGTGTTAGGCTTCAAGATGTCCAACAGAGGGCTCGGCAGGGTCATCGTGATTGGGTTTTCTTCACCGATCGCAGCGGCGTCTCGCACGCTGAGCGCTACAGCCGAGATGCCATCAAGCGGGCCATGCTCGCAACCGGCACTCGTGGCCGCTGGCTCGCCATCGACAGCGCCGGAAACGGCCACCTGATCAATTGGTCGCTCGCCTGCCTGCGCCTCCGCAACGCCAAGTATTTCAGCGCCTAACCTGCCATCCCCAGAGAGCCACACCTTAGGAAAGGGCCGGCTCCGAGGATGACGGCAGTATTTTGAAGGGAAGATGAGATGGATTCGGAGATCAAGGCAGTCATCGGCTTAGTGCTGTTCTGCGGGATCGTGATCGTGCCGGCATGTACGGTCGACAGCTATTTCAAGAATAGGGCGAAAGCAGAAACCGCAAAAGCCTGCATCAATCGCGGCGGTAGCTGGATCTATAACGGGCCAACCAACAGCAATTGCGTGGTGCGCTGAAATGACCCTCCACGCTCACCCCGTAGCGGAAACCCAAGCCGAGCGCGAACTGCGCGAGATCGATGCGCTGATGATGTTGCTCCTGAAAAAGCGCATCTGGCTGGACAAGGCGACCTATTGGCAGCGCCTGGGCATCGTCGGCAACCGGCAATGGGCCAACTGCTGCGACCATGCCGAGAGCTATCAGGGCGATATCCTTCTCGCAGCCGCAGCCCTGTTCGACAGCGACGAGCTGTATGTGCGGGCGGGGGAGGTGGGAGCGTGAGCCGCTACTATCTCGACTGCGAGTTCGACGGCCACGGTGGTCCGCTGCTCAGCATCGCGCTCATCGGCGTCGTCCGGTCGCTTTACGTGCGTACCGATAATGTCGCCTTCGATCCGTGGGTGCGCGAGAATGTCGTTCCGCACCTGGGCGCCCACCATGCGGACATGGGGCGCGTATTCACGCCGGAAAACGAGGTGGGCGCGGAACTGCGGTCCTTCATCGGCGGCGACGAGCATCCGGTCATTGTCGCGGACAGTCCGGTCGACATCGGGCGGTTCTGTCAGGCGATCAGCACGGGTGACGGCGGCGGTTGGGCGTCGGTTGATTATCCCCGGATGACCTTCAAGGTTCACAACGTCGATTGCTACCCGACGCCGCTCAAAGGCGCGGTCCAGCACAACGCATGGTGGGATGCGATGGCGCTGCGGCACAAGCTGACAGGTGCCGCATGATCCGCCTCGACGCACAACTCCACGGCAGCACGATGCAGAGCCTGCTTGCCTCGATCGAGAGCGCTGAGAAGGCAGCACGCGACAGGATCAATCTGCCCGCCAGACTGGACCGGATTGCCGAAAGGAGGTCTGCGAAATGAAGCACGACCGCATCAACATCCTGGCGCTCCTTTGGGCCGATGTGCAGGCCAAGCGTCAGCTTTACGACACGGCTGACGCAGGACGCGACGCATGGCCGGTTTTCTCGGCTGCTTACAAGGCCGCTCACGAGACCGCCTGCTTCGCCCGGAAGGCGCTGGACGAGGCTGAGGATGTGCTGCGCCAGCAATGCACGCGGGATGGACTGACCGCGGAAATGCTGACGGGGATGGCCGCCCTCGCCGCCGCCCGTGGTGAACAGCCATGAGCGAGATATCGCAAACCGTCCGCGACTCCCTGATCTACGCCATCGCGAACGATCTGGAGCACGCAATCAGCGAGCTCGGCTACCCGGTGGGCTTGGGGCTGGCCCCGGATCCGGATTCATGCACGCTGGCAGCAACAACGATCATCGATCGCATATCGCCGCGCGCGCTGGAATTGCTGGCCGAACTGGAGCGCACCAAGTGACCCGCGTTACCAACATCTGCGCTTGTCTGATCGGGTGCGCGATTATTGCCGTGATGGCCACCTTTTTCTTGGGAGTGATGTGATGGGCACGATCATCGGAAACTACGTCAAGACGTTCGCAGAGGCGGACATGGGCATGCTGGAGGGCGCAAGCCTCAACGCGCCATACAAATTCCATTGGCTGTACGACGTGACTGTCGATGGCGATCACATCGTCTGCACCGGAGCGGGTGAGCCAATGCGGTTGCCTTTCAAACGAACGGCGCGCGGAGATTGCGCCAAGGTGACGGTCCATGACCCGATCTTCGGCGCAACGGTGTTCGATGTGCATCCATTCAAGCGGCGGATGGACTGATGCCCCAATGCCTAACCCATCCCCCGCTGCTTCGTGGAACAGCCCCCGTTCCAAGCACCCTGCCCCTGTCCGTTCGGAGCGCGGCTGCGGGCTACAAGAGGGTGGTGAGAGATGACCCTGACCGAACTCATTGCGGCAACTGGCGGTGACGAAAAACTGGAAATACAGTTCCTCGACCAGTGCGCCACCGACCTCAACTATTCGGCGAAGTCTGGCACGAAGATCATGTTTGGCACCGAAGTTCCGATCGACCTGAACGGCACCCGCAAGCTTGGCATTGTACTCTGGCTCGATCGCGACCGGGTAAAGGCTGCGTTAGCTGCACCCAAGGTGGAGCAATCCTCATGACCGACAACCGAGACCATGGCGACGAGTGCCCCTGTGATGAGCATGGGGCGACGGATATTGCCGAAGCCATACGACTGATCGAATATGACCTGTTGAACCGCCGCACTGGCGGACCAGGCGATGACGCGGTCGTTAGGCGCGTGGAAGTTGCGCGGCTGATCACCGCACTTCGCCAAGGTGAATCCGACCGGGCGCGCATCCGCGATCTTGAGAGGGTCGTTACCGGAACTGATGGCGCTCTTGCCGCAGCCGAGGCCCAACTAGCCAAGGTGACGAAAGAGCGGGATGCTTGGAAGACAGAGGCCGACTATCGGAAAGATGAGTGGTTCAAATGCAGCGATCAACTAAAGGCAGCCCAGCAATCGCTTAGCACTGCGCGGAAAAACGTCGCCGAAATACGTGGCCATGCGGTTATGGCGAACAATGTTATCCGCCTTGGGCGCGGCGCGAACGGGAACAGTCGGGTCAAAGTTGCAACTTGCCTCCATCACATCGAGCGCTTGAGCAACGAATTCGCAGCCACGCTCTCTCAGCCCGAGGGTGGGATTGTCGCCTGCGTAATCGACAGAGGCTGCCAGATGCCGAAGTCTTGCGCGCTCGATCAGGAGTGTATCGCTGCACGCGCCACGCTTCAGCCCGAGGGTGGGGAGGAAGGGCTATGAGCAGCGCAGGCTATCGCGACACACCGCCGGCCGCACCGAAGTATCGTGTCGGCGAACATGTCCTCTACGTCGACCACCATGGCCGCGAGCAGCGTGGAGAGGTCCGCTGGATTGAGGCGAAGTGGCATGGCTGGGGCCATGGACCAGTTGAGCCGCTGATTATCTATTCTCTGCGGCATCCAACCTATCGCAACAATAACTTTTATGGCGGCGAAAAGGACATTCTGCGCGCTCTGACTCGCCGTGAATATGAGGGTTATCGATATGCCTGACCCAATGACCCACGATAAGGTGGTTGTCGAGCAGTGCGCACCTTGGGGCGTTCACAAGCTCGCGCATATCTATAGTCCTTATTGCAAGGTTCTACCGCCCCATTCTCGCGAAGTGCTGGCCGTCGCCGAACCTTATACCGCTGGCCGCCTTCGCGCTGCGTGGTGGGTTCTGACCGGTCGAGCCTATGCATTCATCTGGCCCAAGCCGGGTGAGCTTGAGCACGTCATTAACGAGCCGGCGGTGGAGTGTGTGGCCGAAGAAAGTGCGCAGTCATGAGCGGCATAGAAAGGAAGTCATCATGAAGAAGGCATGCATTTTTACTATGTTTATTTCAACTGGCTACATTCTCGCCCTTAGCGCCTGCGCCAACTTCCCGAGCGTTAGCAAGGCCTATGCCGTCGATGTTTGCGCTGAGCGCGACAGCCCAACGAAGTGCCTGCAGGATGCTGAACGCCTGGCGCGAAAGAGGTGCCCGAACGGGTACAATGACTGGGATGAAAAGAAAGGTCCGATTTGTGACTGAACCCAACGCCCCCGATCCCACTGTGACGCAAGAGGCGCGCCAGCAGATCATGCGTATCATCGGAAGTGTCTGCTATTCCGAGCGCTCGATCCCGCAGGCCACTGATGACGTTATAGCCACCATCCTCTCCCGCCCAGAAGCGCAGGCCGGGGAGGTGGGGGAGTTGATTAAGGAGTTGCGCCATATCCGCAGAGACGGATCGTGGCATGAAAAAGACCCCGGCGATAATGTGCATCCCGTCTGTGCCCGAGCCGCCGACCTCCTCGAACGCCTCGCACCGCGCGACGGCGGGGAGGATGAGGTAGAGCGTGTAATCAGGGGAATAGAGCCGATCCTTTACCCCGACCATATTTTGACCCGCGAACGGTATGAAGCAGTCGCCCGCGCAGCCCTAGCCACCCTCAACCGGGGGAAGGCGCAGGTTCGGGATAGGGTGCTGTCATCCGACGACATCTTCGACATGGGCTATGCATGGGCGCTGAGCCTGCGCGGTCAGACCATGGAAGATAGCCGCGCGGTCGGCCGCACTCTCGGAAGCCAACTGTTCGAGCCTATCCGCGACGAGATCGACCGTGCCGAGAAAGAGGAGGGCTTCAACCCGTTCACAGACGCCGACACCGGTATCGTCGTGGCCAAGCGCATTATTAAGCAGGCCATCCGCTCACGCCGCGAGGGGAAATAGGATGGGGATAGACGCCGCGCACCGCTACCTGGTCCTGCGCAACAGGGATCGCGCCTATGTTGGCAGCACTGACGACCTGGGAGTGCGCCTGCCGGACGGCCATCAGCTTGTGGACACCATAGGCGAAGACGGCCTGGGAACGGTAAAAGGAAGCCTCGGCATAGCGCACTTTCTGCGCGCGAAAAAGGAAGGGCGCCGCCCATGACCCCGCCCGATCTAGCCGCCTTGGTGCGGGGGCTGACGGAGGCGCAGAGGCGGGCGCTGATCGCGTTGGCCGATGCGGGCTCTAATCCTTATGGCTGGACGCCTGCAGAGCTTGGGGCCGCCCATCGAACGCTCAACTCGCTGTGGGAAAAAGGGCTCGCGACAAGCTCCAAAGTCTATGGCGGGCCGCGCTCCTACCTTATCCAGGATAAAGGCCTCGAAATCCGCCAAGCCCTCCCCTCTGACAAGGCGAGGGGCGAATGAGCGGGCGAACGTTGAAGCGCTACGCTATCCTGATCGACGGCTACGATGTCGAGCCGTTTCTTGCTGAGACGCCGGGCAAAGCCCGATGGGCCGCCTATGTCTTATTCCGCGAAGCTGTCGGCTTTCCGATCACCTTCAGCGAATTCCTTTCCCGCGCGAGCACATTGCATCTCGGCAAAGCCCGCGCCGGTAGCGGGGTGGAGGGGTAGGATGACAGCGCATATCTTTGACCTGGACCGGCGCCTGACGCGGAAGATCGAGTCCGAGCGGAGCATACAGCTATCGCCGACCGATCTTGACCTGCTTGTCGCGACGGGCGCTATTGCCAAGTTCCGCGAGGCCGTCACCGAAATGCAGAGGGACCAGTGCCTAAAACGAAGCGCCCGAAGCCGCTCTATCAGCGCGGAGACTTCAAGCTCTACGCCCGCGAGGGGCGTAACCACGAAATCGTCTGGTACGACAGCGCCTCAAGACGTGAGCGCAGCGCTTCGGCGGGTACAGTCGATAACGGGCAGGCCCGGCTAGCGCTCGATCGCATGTACCTTCAGGCAACCGGGCAGCGCTTTTGCGAGACATGCGGTAGACCCTTCGACGGAGAGGCCAGTCCCCTGCTTGCCAACGCCATAGCCGACTATCTGCTGTTGAGCGAAGGCAAGACTGGCTACCGGGCGACCAAGGGCAGGCTGGCCCATGCCGTCGAATATCTCGCAATCATGAACCCCGCCGTCACCTGCGCGCAGATTGATCAACGGTGGATCGACGGCTTCCGGAAATGGCTTTCGGCAAAGCCCGTCGTTCAGGGCCGCACAACGCGCGTTCGCACTATCGGCGCGGTCGAGGGCTGCGTTCTCCAGCTCGCAGCCGCTATCAACGCCACACCTGGCCAGCGTGCGCAGTTCACAGCCGAACAACCCAAGGCGGTGGCGGCGTCGCCCAAGCACCGTTCTACCGTGGATGAGCTTGCGGCCATGTTCCGGTTCTGCCTCGATCCACAGGGGCCCAACATCCGCAGCGAGAAGGAGCGTCAAGTCTATATAGGCTATCGCACGAACCTGCTGCGCTACCTACGCGCAGCCGTGGCGACCTGGGCAAGGCCCGAAGAGATATTCGACCTGACAGCCCCGCAATGGGCCCCGGCCGCTCGCGTTCTGGATCTCAATCCCCCAGGCCGGCGACAGACGAAGAAATATCGTGGGCGTATCCCGATCGCGAGCCAGTTTTCGCCGCATCTGGACTTCGCCGGAAAATACATGCCCGTCGATCTAATCCGGGGGCCGTGGGATAATATGCGCAAAGCGCTTGGCCTGCCGGGCGACCGTGAGGCCGGACCAAAGCTCATCCGGCGCTCGATGGCGACACTGGTTCGATCGCGCATCGGAGAGGCAAATTGGCGGCAGGGCGAAATGTGGCTCGGCCATGTCAAATCGAGCATCAGCGACATCTACGCGCTGCCCGATCCGGCCAATTATGGGCTGGCGCTGGCGGCTACCGAATCGATCATCGACGAGATTGAAAAGCTGGCGCCGGGGGCGTTCGGAAACGACGTTTACCGCACTGTTACCGCACTAAAAATCGCGGGGAGTTCAGAAAATGGCTGAAAACTGCGGAGCGGGTGAAGGGAATCGAACCCTCGTCGTAAGCTTGGGAAGCTTGCGCCGTCCCGCCCAAACGGGGCAATATATAGGTTTTCTGAATCGGTCAAATGCGAACGGCATGGGAACATTGCCCGAGTCGATGGCATGTTTACCGCACTTTTACCGCAGGGATATTCTCACCCCCACCCCCGGCCATAAGGAGGTATAGATGGACGACGCGGAGCGGTTTAGCGAGGCGCTGGTCCTATCGCGGGATAGGATGTTCGATATCGCGGCCATCCTTGAGCGCGGTGAGCCAATTCCGAACCTTTCGGGCTTTCTACGCGCGACCGCAGGACGAATTGACGAGGTTCTTGCGGGCGGGACATACCACCCCCTAGCCCCGCCCGAGAAGGATGAAGGATGAGCAAAGTTGAATGGTCTTGCCTATATGACCCGAAAAGCTGGGCTACTCCTGACCTATGGATGCCGATTATCTCAGCGCCCCAAGAGGTTGATGTGCTTGTATGGAATGGCATCAGGCGCGTTGTTGCCCGGTCCTATATGGGATCATGGATGATGTTCCGCGAAGATGGAGGATACCAGCGTGTTCCTGGGCCACCCCCAAGCCACTGGATGCCGCTACCGGCTACGCCCACCCCCTAGCCCCGCGCGGGAAGGTGATGCGGGCTTCCGCGGCGGGATTCGAACCCACAACACACCCGCATAGAAGTCGGGAGATTGAGGACCGAAATGGGCGTTTCTATAGGATGGCAGCCGATTGAGCCTGAGACACGTTGGGTAACGCCGGGGTGGCGGTCCATGATGCATCAGTTACTACTCGACAACGGCCTCTACGGCACCCTTGGCAAGGATCATATCCCATTGCTGCAAACTGTTGGTGAGAGGCAGATGAAGGGCGAAAAAGATCCGCCATTCGACTACGCTCAGGACATAGAGGATGCCTTCCAATCCTTGATTGCGGCAATACGCAAGCACGAGCAAATCATCGTACTTTACGAATTTTGACACCCAACCCACCCTTACGCATTCACGCAAAGGCCCGACGTTGTTCCGTCCCGGTCAGTGTGCTTCCATCAGCACCGCCGCATCACACATCCCCTCTACCCAAGATCGTCGAATCGGTCCACCTTAAACAGATGCCTGACCTCCCCGACCTATCCACCCTGACCGATCTCGAACTGGTCGAGCTGTATGAATCGCTGGACCCGGATGATCCCGAGGTGGACCGGGTTGCTTCCGTCATGGAGGAAAGGGGCGTCGACTTCTGATGCCCGATCAAACCCCGAAAGAACGCGCCTCCGAATACGCCCGCGAACAGACGATCGCGGCATTCTATCATCACTCGCGAGCGGCCCGGAAACATCCTCGCTCGGAAGCCCAGCTAAAGCTCGACGAAGCCTTCCAGAAACGAGCCGTGGAGGAGAACTTCCTTTCCCTCGATACAGCACCCCGCAACAAGGCCATCCTCATCCGGGCCGCGACAGGACATGTCTACAGGGCAAGGTGGCACCGTGACGCCTGGGATAAGAACAAGGGCGCGTGGATTGATGTCGAGACCGGAGGCGTCGTGCTGGGGCCTGCGGGGTGGCGTGATCGACCTAAGGCACTGCTGGGTGATTAAGGTTCGTGGGTCGATGGGGCGCCTCAAAGCGCGTCCAGGATGGGCCGCGCGATCGGTTCCCAATAGGTCGTATATACATCGATCTCAGTCCCCGTGATCGGAGCGCCGATGGGGTGTATCTTGTCGCGGGAGAGATTGACGTCGTCGCACCACGTAGCCGTACCGATGACAGCATCCGCCGCCACGTCTATGATGGCATCGACATGCGTGCCGACCCATGTGCGAATGATGCCATTATAGGTGTTCCGCTGGGTCTCGATCGACCCCCCGGCATCGGTTCGGTTGAGCACCGTGTGCAGGGCCACCTTATAGCCCGCAGTGCGAATACTGTCGCATAGCGTGGCAACGACGGTCGCAAGCCCAGATGGATCGCCGGTATATGAGCCGTTGAGGTCGTTCGCGCCGATTTCGAGGCTGAAGATAACCGGGTGGTCTGGCGGAGACTCGGACAGTGCTGTGAGGGCCGCTGCCACAGACGTACTGATCGCGGAGACGGTCGCGCCGTTGACGCCGCCATTGAAGCCGTGAACTTCTGGAGAAGCGTTGTTCGCGTAGATGTAGGGATAGGACTTCCCCGCAAATCCATTCGTGATCGACGTGCCGTAGAAGAAGATCGTCTTCTTGTTCGAGACGCTCTTTGCTTCATGGGCCAGCAGCGCGGCTTCGGCCTGCTTCACCTCCGCGTCAGTCAACGCGCTCGGCCAGTGTGCAATGGCTGCAAGTTCTAGGCCACTGTACAAGTTCGATCGGTTAGTCAGGAGGAGCAGATCTTTAACGGCGCTTGGCGCGGCGATAACTGTGCTGCGCTTCATCCCTTTCACGCCATTCACGAACACCGACGACACTGCGCCATTATATCGGTTGGCACCAGTGAACAGACTGCCCCCAGCCTTCGCCCACAGATCGTTGAATAGCATCTGCTGTACTGTGCCCGCGACACCGTCGATATAGTTCGCGTTGAACCGCGCCCCGCACCGACCGTTATGCTGCCCGATCATGAACGGGTCGCCCGTGCTCATGGCGTCGGACGCGATTGGAACATAGGCAATCGACGATGGGGCGTTAGTCCGCTTAATGACATAAACGAATGTGTAATTATTGCTCAGGTTGGCAGCGAGGCTGAGCAGAGACATCGCGTTGTTCGCGCTGACAAGGTAGCCCCCGGCCACTACGCTATTCGCGTCATAGGCATGGACGCCGATCCTCAGGTCGCCGTTTCGTTCCGCGAGTGGCGCCAGGGAGAGCGGTGCCGGATTGAGATCAGCAGATCCCGCGAATATTTCAAAGTCGCATATCTCCAGCGTCTGAATTGCCGGCGTCGCGGCTGCGCGGAGATATGGGAAGAAGTTCGTGCCGCCGGTCGTTGTCGTCACGGCGAAGCGCTGCCACGAACCTGTCGCCGTGAACGCCGTGAGCGTCCCGTTATTGTCGCCAAGCCGGAAGTCGCCCGATCCCGAGACAAGGCGTACGCTGCAACAGATCGTATAGGTGCCCGCCGGGAACGACGTGAGCGGAACGCCTATAACTCGAAGCTGCCAATCGACCGCTGTGCTTTTCGCCAGCGTTGATGCGGAAGTCGTGCCGTCCGGCGCGGTGGCGTTCGCATCAGTTATCGTCGGCGTGCCCGAAGTGGTGAAAAAGCGGACGTTGCTGAACTGCCTGCGCGAGGCCGTTAGCAGGTTGGCGTCCGCCGTCCCGTTAACAGCCGAGTTCTTGATCATCTTCCGCGGGGTCGCCGTATAGTCCGAGGCGTACCACACGCCAGTTGCGCCTGCGGGGAGCGTTGGAGCGCCCCCTCCCCCACCACCAGGCCGCGTCAGTCCAAGGCCCAGCCCGAGGCCAAGTTCCGGAGCCCGCAGGCGCGACAGGTGGCGGTCAAGATTCTTCATCGTCTTCCTCTTCGATATCGATGTCGCCCTTGTGCAGGACGCGGAAGGCCAGCACGAAGCCAGCCACGGACAGTAGTGCTCCGATCCAAAGGGCGAGGGTTTGCCACCAGGGTTGGATGTGGACGGTCATTTGCGCCTCACCGCGTCGTCCCACGCGCCGATCGTCGCCAAGTGCTTGGCCGCGCATTCGGCATAGGTGAGCAGAAGGCCCGCCTCCCATTGCGCGCGTTCAGGGTCGAGTGGCGGCACGGCTGCTATCTGTGGGCAGGGGCTCGCCAGGTTCGCCGCCGGCGGCGGCATTGGCACGCTGACGTGCGGCCTCGAGCACGAGGAGAGCGTCAGGGCGCAGAGCGCAATCGGCAGGAACCGGGACATTGCGGTAGACCTCGCGAATGGTGTTAGTGGCTTCAGTGCGGACAGGATCGATCGACTGACGAAAGGCCTCGAACCCAGCGGCCTGCCGGTCGATCTTCCCCTGCATCTGGTCTTTCTCGGCTATGAGGCGATTTGCGGCCTTCAGGGCAGCGCTGTCCGCGAAGGCGTCTCGGACTGCCCAGCCTCCCACGGCCCCAGCCAGCGCGCTTCCTGCGGCGATATAGAGCCATATGGGCATCATGACAGCAGCCCCTTGATCGCGCCGATGACAAGCAGAACCATCGCCGCGATACCGAGAAGGACGACAGCACAGCCGATCAGAAGCGTGCGTGGTAGATTGTCGAGATCGTTGTTCATGCCTCGCCTCCCTTCACGGCCTTCGCAACCGCCGTATCTTTCATGGCCACAGCGCCACCGCCGCCCGCGAGCAAAATGCCCATGCCGGTGCCAAACTCGATGATCGAGAATTGATGGTTCACGATCAGGTGAACGCCGGGATAGGCGATGCCCGCGACGACCGAGAGCGCCCACAGGATGCGGGCTACATCGAAGTGGCCGGCGTTGGGTCCACGTAGGGCGTTGAGCCTCATATGCCCCCCTCGATCCGCCCGTTCGTTATGAAGCCATGCCAATGGCCGCCACGGCTTGCATCAATGGATGGCGTCAGGGTGAGGTTCTCGAAGCTGTCCCCACCCGCGATCGTCCAAACGAACTCGCCAGCGCCGTGCTGTTGTGGATTGTCCGGGTCCGGATCCATCTTCGTGCCGTCAAGATGGACGGCAATCGCGAGCCGCTGCCCGCTGGCATGGCAATGCGGGCAGCGGAAGGTTATTCCGACCGGATGCGGGTTGCCACTCACCACATAATAGCGCGGCTCTAGATCGACCAGCTTCATAGCTTGCCCGCCTTTATCTCGGCGGCCACACTGAAACTCGGACACGCCTTCGCCACCCCCGGCCACTCATTATGCCCGCGCACGACAATCCCCGGATAGCGTATGCGATAGGCCGCCACGATCGCCTGCAGCGTGATCTTCTGCGCCTCGGTACGGGTGTCCTTCGGCCGCATCTGCTTGTCGCATCCACCGACATAGCAGACGCCGATATTGCCGGTGTTCGCCTTGGCGACGTGGGCGCCGCGCCGCGTATCGGGCAGGCGGACATGATCGTGCCCGTCGAGCGTGACGATGTGGTGGTAGGATTCCTGGCCGAATTTCGCGATGTCCCAGGCCGCGATGGTGTCGGCGGAAACGTCGCGGCCTTCGGGTGTCGCCGCGCAGTGGATGGTGAGGTAGCGGATAGGTGTCACGATCCACCTCCAGCGTATTGAATGATGCCGATAACCCCGCCGCCACAGATGAACCCTGCTAGCGCCCACAGGCCGCGCACAACGATCATTGCCCCCTTGCGTTGTTCGCGATCGGATTCGAGCGAGGTGATGCGGCCTTGGAAGTCGGCTATCTTGTCGGGGATGTTGAGCATCACCAGCGGGGTAAGGTCGTTCGCCATCTCATGGACCCGATCGCGAACGCGCATCGTCTCCTCGTTCTGATGGTCCATCTTGTCGACAATGCGATCGATCTTACCTTCCAAGCGCACGAACGCGGCCTCGATGTTGCCAGGGAAAGAGGGTTGATCCATCACGGCACGCCCCCGTTGGCGGTTTCGATAAATGGTTGAAGCCGATTGACCCGGAGCGGTTCGATCATGACCGAACCTCGAACATGGCAAAGTTGTTCGTCGTCCCGGAGGATGACCAGACAAAGGCCGTGCCGCTGATGTAGGGCGCGTTGGCTGGCTGAAAGCGTGTCGCGAGATAGACCGTGTTTATGCCCCCAAGTGACGGGTCATAATTGGCGCGCTGGGCAAAGGTCGTTGGACTGCTGATCGATACGGTGGCGAGCGACGTTCCCGTCCAGATCGCCCCGAACTGCCCATAATGGGCGGCATTCTTGGTATATCCCGCAACGCTGCGATTGCTCGCCGCCAAGGCCGAACTGTCGCTAACCGCCAGTGCTATCGTCGAGCCGCCGCGCAGGATCATAACCGTCACGACGTTGCTATTCGTGACGTTGCGCGTCAGGTCGCCACTGACGAGCTTTTTGTAGTAGCCGCCCCCGCCTATGCTGGTCAACGCGACGCCACCTGATAGCGTCGGGGTGCCGCCGCTGACAGCGAAAACGAAGACGATATCACCGGCCACCGCGCCGAGGGTCGCCATCGTCGAGCTTGACACGGTGTCCGTCTGGATCGCGACGAAGTCCGTGCCAGTCTCGCGCGTGAGAGGCGGTGGCATCATAATGCCGGGGATCACGTCGAATAGCTCCGGCCGTAATCAACCGAGACTTCGGTGGAAGATTCGATGGTTAGATAGAAACAATCCTTAGCCCCAGCGGTCGATGAGAGTGACGGCAGGCCGCCCGCCGCGACATAATCGCTCCCCCATGTAATCGTGCGCCCGCCCGTCCCGTCCTGCGTCAGGCGGTAGCGGATGACCTTGCCGATCTTCTTATTTGATATGTTGGCCAGCGTCAGATTGCCGGTCAGCGTCGTCTTGAGGTTAAGGCTCGTCAGCGTGTCCATGTCGAGCGTGATCGTCGCGCCATAGGCAACCGTCGTCGGCGTCGTGAGATCGGTGATCGCGTCTGGTGTCAGCGCCTTGGTTGAGGACGTGCCCGCGATGAAATCGGCAGCAGTGGCAAAGAGCGTAGCCAGCCACGTCGCGAATTGCTTCATGCCCTCCCGGAAGGCGTTGTTGGCGCCCGCCGCTGCCCAGCCCTCGGCAAGGTTGATCCCGCCGATATCAGTATTGTTCGAGGCAGTCGTATCCCACGATTCTACGGTGTTCTTGGCCATTCGAGCCTCACAGAAAAAGCCCCGCAGAAGCAGGGTGGATTGGGACGGTCGTTTCGGTTAGGGTGGCGGGATGGCCACAATGTTCACGGTGATGGCGATCAAGGGCGCCATCGTTGCAGCGGGCGGGCTGATCGCCGCCGGCTTTGCTACTTGGTCAATCGCCTACCTGGAGCGCCACCGGGGCACCAAATATCCCCCCGATGTACGCCCGCTTCCGTATCTCCTCGGCAAGCGATTTCGCCGTTTTGCCTTGGCCGCGAAGCGCAAGTTTCTGGAGTAGCGCGTCAACGCCAGGCGCATATGGGAGCGCCGGGGCGGCTAGACCGGCCATCGCCGGATTGATGCCGAGAGTGCCCGTACCGATCCCGCCCAAACCGACCATGAAAGCGTTGCGCTCTGTGGTGCCGCTATTGGGGACGGTGTTCGGCAGGACCGCCTTTCCGGCGTCCGACACGTCCTGCAATCTGGCCTTGCCTGCAGCCGCGCGCTTGGTCGTGGTGCCGAAACCCTTCTTGCTGGTAGCGGTGGCAAGTTGTTGGGGTGTAAACACGCCATCGCCATGCGCTTTACCTGCCGCGTCATAGATCCGGTTCATGTTCGCCTCGGCCGCATTGGCGCGGAGGAAAGCGTCAGTTCCCTCTGGCGAATGCCGAGCGGCAAGGTCAATGAAATGCTGCCTGGTAGCGCGCAGTTCGTCGGCGAGCAGCTCGCCGGCCACGTCGCCGTTATCCGCCTTGGCGGCCATGGTCTGGAGGGTGCGCGTCACGTCCTGCAGAGCTTTACCGTCCAGCGCGGCCTTACCTGACAGAAGTGGGCCGACCTTGCGCTCCATGATCAGCTTGAAGGCCGCTGCCTCATTGGGGGGCAGGGTTGCGGCTCGCTGGGCAGTAGCGCCGATACCCTGCTGGAAGATGTCATCGATCGGGGCCTGCACCTGCGATAAGGCCTGGTCATAGCTGTTGCTGATGGCCTCCTGCGCCGCCTCGATCGCCGCGCGACCGGCAGTGGCCTTCTTCGGCAGCATGGCTCCGATAGGTTTCAGCGCTTCGTTAATGGCTCCAGCGTTGAACTGCTCAAGCCCTCTGCGCTTGGCGGCGCGGATGGGCACGCCAAGGCCGGGAACGCTCTCGGCGACGTTCTCCGCCCACTGGCGGACACCCCTGCCCGCGCGCTGGCCGGGTGTCATGATGACACCCATCTTCGCAAGCTTGGCCACGGCCGGGTTGACGACGGGCGAGATGGCGCGCGCGCCGCCCCTCACGATGCCAGCACCCACAAGGGAGCCGACCGCGCCCTGTGCGCCCTCCATACCGGCATTCCCCAAACGCTCTCTGATAGAAGTTGTGCTGCCGGAGCCCAGGCCATGCGCAGCACTCTGGGCCGCGCCCTCTGCGGCAATGCGGGCGACAGGTGCCAGCCTGCCGAGGTTGGCAGCACCCTTTGCGATCAAGCCGCGCCCAGGTACGGGCCCGATGACCGCGCCCGCGATCTGGCCCGCCGTGCGCAGGCCGCCACGCTGCTTGCTGTCCTGTGCTGCGATGGCCTCTTCCTGTCCGAGATTGTTGCGGAAGGCGTCGCCGAGATCACCAGTCTCCCACACGCTCTTGATGTTCGGGTTGGTCGCCTTGTCGAGAGGGATGACGGAGTTCAGTCCAGCGACGATCTTATCGGCTGTCCCAAAAGTCATTGTGTCCGACAGGCCGCGAGCGACCGTATCGGCATAGCCCAAGGCATTCCCCCGATCTGGCGCAGGGGCGCGTCTAGCGAGCTTCGCCTGAAGCTGGGCCTTCGTCGTCCCTTCCGGGACATTACGAATGATCGTGCCATCTGGCATCCGAACGTCGGGCATCAGTCGTCCAGCTCGTTGAAGTCAATGACCTTCGCCTTGGCCGCGCCTTTGCGCTTCCACGGGGCCTGCATCAGATTTTGGATACCCGGTTGCCGCATCACGCGAGACAAGTCTTCGGCGTAGCTGTGGCCCTGCTTGTCTCGTCCGTTCAGACCGCCATTCTTCGCGGCCCAGCGCTGCTTGAATGCATTCTGAAAATAGGCACGAGATGCGTTGCTGAAGTCCTGCCCGATGATCTGCTTGTTGTTGTCGAACTTCAGAACCGGATTCGCGCCGATGCTTTTGGCGATCGGGAATTCTGCGTTCGAGACCGGGGCAAACAGCTTCAACTTGGCGAGCGCGGCGCGACCGGCAAGCGTGTCGAAAAGCTGGTAGTCCTGAGCCACCGGATCATCCGACCCAACGCCCTTGCGTACCTTGTCGATCACGTTTTGGGGGATGCCGCCTGGATAGCGCTGGGCGACGCGGTACGTCTCCGCGAGCGCGGGGAAGATGTCGCGGCCCTGCTCGTTGTTCTCGCGTGCTCGGCTCAATTCGGGGCTTTCCTGCGCAGACATCTTGCCAGCTTTTCCGCCGCCGCCCGGAATCAGGTCGCTAAAGATGCCCATCAGTGAATTCCCATATTGGCAAGGCGAGCGCGAACCTTCGCCGGATCGGCGCCCTGTGCGATGGCGGCTTCGGCCTCTGCGATGTACCTGGCGCGCGCTGTTGGGGTGACGCCCGCGCCGCCGCCAGTCTTTGGTGCCCGAGACCGATTGGTGCGGGTGACGTAGGCGTTTACCCCGTCATCGGTCAGCCCGTAGCCTGGGAGCATCGAGCGAAATTGACCGCGCTGTTCGGGCGGCAATTTCATCATCGCTTCGTAATTGAGTTCTGCCTGCGTCTTCTTTGGACCCAAGCCAGACAGCAGATCGGTGATTTCACCAAGCCCGTTGATGCCTTTGAAGCCTGTTTCGGAATCACCGAATATCTTCAACTCGCGATCCTGCGCAGCCCGCTGCCGGTCGAAGCGCTGATCAGCCCGATCTTCTGACCTGAGTTCGCGCGCGTCTTGCTGTGCATTTTCCTTTTGGCGCGCCAGATAGTTGAGCATCGACGTGTTCCCGTCGCCCGCCATGAGGATCGCGCCGATCTCCTTCAGGCGATCCGATCCGCCCAGTGCGTTGACCCCCTTGTCGATCAAGCCCCGCAACCCGCCATGTTCCGGTCGCTGTCCGGCATAGGGGTCGGCGGAAAGCGAGGTGTCCAGCTGAGGGGCGCCGAGCGGCATCGCGCCAGCAGGTCCGGCCGGCATCGTGCCGGGGCCGCCAACCGGAGCGGCGCCAGCGGTGCCAGGCGCGCCGCCCATCCCGCCGCCTTGGCCGCCGATGTTGATACCGAGGCGGCGGAGAATCTCGTCCATGCCGCCACCTTCGCCTAGCAGCCCCATCACAGCACTCCATAGTTGACGGTTTGGTATTCGCCATCGACCAGCGGTCCGAGCGCCCATGGCCGAAGCTCGCCAACTTCATCAGCCATGACGCCTCGGAAGCGTCCCTCGCCGAAGCGGGCCGGATCGGCATAGTCGAACTCGTAGACCCCTAGCCCGTCGTCCATTTCGCCGACGCGCTCGATATTCGTCTTGAGACGGCGATCCGAGGCGATAGCGGCGATCTGGCCGATCGCACCAGCGACGCTGGGTGTCGAAGTCTGCGTGCCATATTTGCCCGTCAGGCCAGTGATCCCGCCATTGTAGGCGTTGACGCCGACCCATGGGATCGTCGCCGCCGAATTGAGCAACGACAAGGCCGGATCGACGCCCGCATAGTCCGCGCTCCGCAGGCCAGGTGTCATGCCGATGGCCGACAATATTTGCTGCACCTGGTTGCCTTGTACCGAATCCGCCGCCTTGGCCGCATCGAGCGATCGATCCTGACCGGCGTTGAACTGGTTGCCGAGCGACTGCGCCGCCGACAGCGAGCGGTTGGCTGCGTTATCGGCCATGTTGCCCAGAAGGCCGGTCGAAGCGTCCATGCGGCTGCGCTCGGCGCCGAAGGCGTTATCGGACTGGCCTGCGGCCTGAAGCCGGCGACCTTCCGCGTCGTTGTACGCCTGATAACGCAAGGCGTTTTCGGCGTTCGTGGTCGCCCCGGCCGCTGCCGCCGCATAAGGGGTCGAAATACCCGTGCCCATGCCGCGCGTCGCGAACAGCCGATTGGTCTGCGTCATCGCGTTGTTGCGCGCCTGATTGACCATGGACTCAAGATAGGGGTTTGAGGTCGAATAGCGTGGGTCCATCATGTCCCCGTAGAGACCGGCGCTTGGCTGCTGGTTCAGGAAACTTCCTTGCGCCACGCCTTCCGCATATTTGCTGGCCGGGTTCGTGTTGTCGCCATAAGCCATCCGGCCCATCGCCGACATGGACGGGTCGTTGCCGCCCCGCATCATGCGCCCATAGGTGGCCTGCCCCGGATTGGCGCCCAAAAGACCGCCTGATGATATGGCCTGCGCACTGTCCTGCGCACCCTGGACGAAACCGTTGTCGCTGAACGCACCGGGGGCCATCGATTCAAATGCATTCTGGGCAAGATTCGACATCGTATCGAGGCGCGGCTGCTGGGTGTCGAAAACCTGCTGCGTTTGCTCGAGACCCTTCACAAGGTATGGCTTGGCCCATTTGGGCGGTTTGCTCGACGAGTTGCTGCCGAAAACGCTGCTAAACAGGCCCATTGCCTAAACTCCCGTCCCCGTGGCGTCCTTCCACTCGGCGTCTTCGGTGTTCCACCAAATCGGCTTCTTGAGTGTCCGGTCGTAAAATTGCTGGCCGTCCGTTGGATTGCCGGGGCGGTCGGCCGAGGCGCCCTTCTGCATTGTGAAGCGGATGACTTGATTAAGCAGGCGCGCGGCTGACCTCATCCACTGCATCGAGTTTGCCGGACTATCGATAAGCTGCGGAACCGCCGTCATGCGCGCGCGCCCTCCATGGCCTCGACATCGAATCCTTGCGCAAAGGTCCATGCGGTGCCGGCCGGAATCTGGCGGCCGACCTGGATGAAACTGCCCGAAACTCGCGTCCGGTAGAAACCGCCGCTGGTGCGAGTGGAAAAGATAGTGGGGGCGGGTAGATCGGCGAGGCTCGATGCGGCACCAACCGACACACTGCCCGCCGCTGCGTCATCAATTGGCCTGATCGACGTAACCCGCGCTCGACGACCGGGGATCAATTCGCGCCGAACGTCTAGAAAGCTGGCCTCCATCATCTCGCCAGCGAGAGAGCCCAAGGTATTAGACCCATCGAACAGCATGAGAAGTGGATAGCCGCCCCTCAAAGCCGGGCTGTCGAGGCTGATCTGTACCGCATCCAGATTGCCGTAAATCGCGTCGAGTGCGTCGAGCGAAATATCCTGACCAAGTGCCGAAAAGAGCCGCGTCGCCGTGATCGGCGCGGTCGTGAACTTCTGGAGGCCGTAATGGTAGACGAGGACGCTACTCGGCGGGCTCGCGCTCGGGATAGACACCACATAGAGCGATGACTTCGGGTCAACGACCGCACTCATATTGTCGATATAGGCAAGGTCGGTCAGGGCAAGGAATGTCCGGCTGACCTTCTCGTCGCCGATCGCCTGGACGGTCGTCCCGTCGCAGGCCATGAGTCCCTTATTAGACAGAAAGAAAAGGAGCTTGCCGTAGCTGGCGAGGCTCCACGGTGCGATGCAGCCGATGTCGGTGGCGATCTCGGTATATTGCCACACGGCGTCATCCGCCGAATAGTCCATGCGGATGATCTTCGTCTCCTGAACGATTAGGCCATAGTCGCCGCCGACGAAGCCGGTGATGTCACCGCCGCCATTGTTGAGGTCGTAGACGCCCGATTCCAGCGTGCCCGAAGTCCATTCGGCGGGATCGCCATTTCCCGACCACTGGATCCGCTGCGCAACATCATCGGCATAGGCAGCGATCACGAAACCCTTGACGACACCGATATATTTCGCGGTCGGGGCGCTAGCGTCCAGATCAGCGGTCGCGGCGGGGCTGGATGGGTCAAAAAGCTGGATGGCGTCGAAGCCATTCGTGACCAGCATGTAATTGGCATAGGCGGCGAAGCGCACCCCTGAAGCGGCCGAAGAGGTCATGCCGGTGTTGATCGAGGTGTAGCCGGTCGTGTCGTATAGATGGATGTCGGTCGCATCGGCCGCAAAGGTCCACACCTCACCGAGGGCGCGATAAGAGGTTGCACCAAGACAGGTGGACCCCAAATCACCCTCAGGCGCCGCCTCGAACGAGCGGAACGGCGCGTAGCCGTTGCCGGTCGGATAAACACCATCGCATGTCACCAGCCCTTCAACGCCGTGCGGGGCAAGGTCGGGAAGATATTCGCCCCATGCCTGCTTCATCAGAAATACTCGACCGCGACCGTATCGACGCTGTTGCCACGGTGGCGGCGTGCGTCGGCTTGGTTGATTTCAGCGATGACCTTTTCCACCAGAGCATCGAAATTCGCGGCGCGAGCATCCTCCCAGCCCGACAGGGACGCTTCCACCAGTGCCGCATGCAGATAGAGCCGCGAATGGCGCTCAAGCAGCCAATTAGAGGGATCGTCATCCGATAGCGGCGTCAGGGTGCGCAGACAGTTGATGTTGACCGTGTAGGCCGCGTCAGGCGTCGGCCCGAAGTAGATTTGACTGTCGATGATCGCCCAATTCTCAGGCAGCGCGGACGAAGCTTCATGCCACTTGGTCTGGAAATCGTTCGGGGAGAGCTGGGTAAGCGGCGGATTGTCCTCGATGCGGATCGAGATCATGCCCGCATAGCCTGTCGGAAGCGCGATATAGGCCGTGTCGGCAACCGTGGTTCCGGTCGTCGCGTCCTCCGTCTCAAGGCTGTAGATGCGGGTGTTGAACTTTTCCTCGGCGCGCTGGATGAAGCCGGCCGCGTCGTCGTCGGTGGTCGCACCGTCGAGCATGCGATCGATTTCCGCAATCAGCGTCGCATAGGAGGTGATGCGTGCCATCAGGCGGCTTTCGGCTTACGCCCACGGCGCTTAGATGGCGCTTTCGGCACGAGACCGTCGGCGACGGGTTGAATGCCATCCGGCGTGACCGGCTCCAAGCCGGACGGCTCATCGCCGACCTCCTCAAATTCCGGATGGCGCTTCAAGCTGGCGATGGCGCCGCTGTCGGCGACTTCGGCGGGCTCATACCCCTGGAAGTCGACGCCGTTCGCGTTGATGCTGGTGTGGCCGTTGGTGTATTGACCGATGAACCTGAAGCGCATTCGAGCCTCCCTCAAAAAGAAAGTGGGCGGGACCGTGAAGCCCCGCCCGCCTATCAGTCGACCATCACGTACAGGACGATGACCTTGAGCAGGCCGGTACCGCCAGCATTCGCTGCGGTGTTGACGAGGCCCGAAATATAGGTCTCGGCTGCGAACTTCTTGAAGCCCGCATCCTGGATGATGTTGGCAAACGGGTAGTAAAGACCCGCCACCGGACGAAGCATTGAAACCGCGTCGCCGTCGAGCGTGCCGAAGTTGCCGAAACCATCGGTGTCGGCCGCATCGGTGCCATTGGCTTCCCAGCCAATATCGATGTCGAGCGCTTCGGTGCCTGTGTCGATGTCGGCGCCGGAAAACCAACCGCCGATGACGGTTGCACCGGCCGGCACCTTGCAGAAGCGGATGACATCGTTCGCCGTGGGATTGGCGGCCAGTGTGTAGGTGCCCCAAGCGACATGCAGCATGTTCGCGGGGCCAGGGCCGCCGACCGGGTAATTGGCAGCGGCGTGAGGGCCAGTCAAAGTTGCCATGATGATTTACCTCGTTGAATGAAAAACGAGGCGGAGCCGTAACCCCGCCTCAGTTGGGGGAGGGTTAGGCGGTCTCGGCGCTGGTGCCGGACGAAGCATTCAGACCGTTGGCGGTGCCGGCACCCGTTGTGGCGAAAAAGCCGGTGACCACGCCGTTGTCGATCGGCGTGGTGGTGTCACCGTTGCCCGATCCGAAGATAAGCTTGCGGACGCCATAGATAGATTCGACCGCGATGCCGTGCTTGTCGCCGTAATCGAACTCTTCGGTCGCCGTGGTCCAGCGCTTCGCCGAGGCGTAGGCCAGGGCCTGCGCGCCGAGAAGATAGACCGGAGTGACCTCAGTGGTCGCCGATGCGCCGATGTTGCTGTAGATCGGCAAATCATCGACTTCTTTGACGATGACACCGTTCCACATCAGGTCTCCACCCTCGAACAGCTTGGACGCCTGCGCCTCCACATTGGTCAGAGCGAGAACTTCGGTGTCGATGCTGTCCCGAAGGTTCTTGAACGCATAGGGATTAGCCAGCGCCATGAAATAGCGCTTGCCGTTCCCCGGATCGCGGATCGGGCGAAGCTTCGGCACCGTGGTAGAACCCGTCTTCGCGCACAGGATCATGTCATCCAGGCGGTTGAAGTTGAACAGGTCTGCTGTGGTGTCGAGCTGCGCCAGATCGGCCGACAGATCGGTACCGCCCGCCGAGCCGCCCGCCGCATAGGCGCCGAACACGGTGTGCAGTTTGTTGTTAACCAGCCACGCATCGCCGATAGCTGCGGTGCGATCGACGAAGTTGACCGAGTTGGTGCCAGTCGAGGCCAGAGAGCCCAGGGCATTGATGCACAGGTCGCGGAAATCCTCGGTCGACCAGGTCATGAGCGCAGCCTTACCGGCGTTGCGGAGATTGATCGCCGATTTCTGCTCGTTCATCTCGGACACGCGGACGCCGTTGCGGCGCTTGTCCACATAAACGCGCATAGAGCGGCTAACGAGGTCTTCTTCGTTGCCCTCCAGCACCGCCGACCCGGTAGTGGCCGAGTTGGTGAGGCGGTTGACCAGCGCGTAGGTAAGGCTGTCACCCGGCTTCTTGGAGAGGTCCTCCTTCACCTGGATGATCGACGCCTCGTCGGTGCCCATCAGAGACTTGAACCCACCTTCGTGGATCCACTGGACGAAGAACTTGTCGTCCCACTGTTGAGGCGTAAGCCCCGTTGCTGCGGTAGTGTCTGCCATGTTGAAAAAATCCATCTTGCCCCGGCGAACCGGGGACTGGGAAAGCCGGCGTCATCGCGACGCGGGCAAACCTTGGGTTTGGGACGTTCAGCCCCCCAGGATGCTGGAAAGCGGCGTTGGGCCGGACCATGCCGGGCCGCCGCGCGATCCCCTGGATTGCTGGTTTGCTAGAGAGGTGGGAACGGCGGGAGCTGAAGGATTGACGCCGATCTCCGCCATGATCTGCTGGCGGATTTCAGCTTCAAGCTGTTCACGAGAAGGTGGAGGGCTGTCGCCAAGGTTGCGCGCCGCGAGGATGTTGCTCGCAGCGTTATAGGCATAGGACGCTGGGTCCGCCGCCTCCTTCATCGCCTCCCATAGAACTGGTTGGCGCTGACAGGCTTCCCTGAAAATCTCCACCTTCTGATCGTAATCTGGCCATTTCGTGCGAGCGAACTGTTCGCTCACATGCACATGCGTCTTGAATTGCTGCTCCTGCGTCTGAGGCCCGACCCGCGCCAAAACCTGCTGAACGAGAAATTCAATGGGGTCTTGTTCCGGGTCGATCTCTTCCGCCTGAGGCTGTGCCTGCTGCTGCGCGAAAAAGTTTTCATACTGCTGCAAGCGCTCCAAAGCCTGTTGGTGTTCGGCTTCGATACGCTGCCGCTTGCTCCGTTCGTCCTTGAGGGCTGCGATCGGGATGTGGCTCGGTTCGGTTTCGGAAGCCGGCGGCGCTTCCTGCTGCAACTCCTGTTGCGTTTCGCCCTGTTCCTCAGCCGGCTGTACCGGCGCAAAGCGTCCCTGTTCGTCGCGCGGTTGCCCCTGCTGGGCTTCCGTATCGACCTCGGGTTCACTGTTGAGGATATCACTGAAACTCGTGCCGTTCTCCATGTTCGTGCCTCGTCATCGACCGCTCCGCGTCGTCCGGTATCGCCCTATTTGCCCCGGCGGCGGGCACCACGTCTCGCGACGTTGATTCAATTGATCAGGACCGGCGCCATCTGCGCCTGTGCCTGCATCAGGTCGCTAGCCGCACCTGCACGCTTCGCCTCGGCATCGGCCATGTTCTTGGCTGTCTCGCTCTGCGTTTTGCCGACCGTGGCCTGTGCATTCTGCAATTCGAGTTGTTTGGCCTGCTCGGCCATTGGATCGGGCTGCGACGCCTTGGCCTTCATGCCCTGGATCATCTCCAGCATCTTGTCCTTGTCGCGCAGACTCGATGCCGTCACCAAAATCTCCAGCGCCTCGGGCGGGAGCTGCGTCATCGCCGGCATCATCTTCGACAGCGTATCGAACTGCTCGGCCGCGACCGTCGGCGTGTCCATGCCCTCGTCGATGACGATATCAATAAACATCTCCGCGACCTGGTTCTTGATCTCCACGGGCTGCTGCGCCATCGGATCGCGCTTCAGCATCTCCAGCTTGAATTCAGCCTGCGGATCGCCCTGCAACCGCTCAGCCGCCACGTCGATCATGGTGCGAGGCACGTTGAGTCCGACCCATCGAAGGTTGCGCTCGTCGTCGGTGACCCTGATCCAGCGCTGATCGGTCCAATATTGCCGGATGCGCGCCCAAATCGATTCATAGACGGCGAGGCTCAACTGCCGCAGGCGGTCCATCAGCAAGGCAACCTCAACCATGCCGCCCTGCTGTTGGGCCAGGATCGCCCGGCCGGATGCATCATTCTCGTTCTTGCCCGCCAGCGCTGCATTGGGGCCGAGCAAGTCGATCTCAGCCTTTGCCTCCTGCAGCATCTGGAAATTGGCGGCTGCCATGTCGCCGGTCGCCAACACCTCCACTTCGCCCGTCTCGGCAAAGATCACGCCGTCTGGTTTCGCCAGTTCGCGTTTGAAGTCGCTAGCCTGCATGCCTCCATTGCCCGACTGGGCTGACCGGCTGAGCCGGAACTGGCGGGAGTTGATTAGATGCAGCCCCTTGGAGCGGCGCTTATTCACTTCGTCCTGGGGGCTGATCATCGCCCGCACTTCACCATATCGGTTGTTATCGCGGTCGACATAAGCCGAGATGGCCTTGATAGGATTTTCCGGCTCGCCGGCCTCGTCGAGGTAGGGCGATGGCGCCGGGTCGATCAGGAAGCCGGACTTGGTGTATGTGCAACACATCCACGTGCCATCGGGGCCGAGATAATATTCCTCGTTCACCCGCACACGCTTGCGCTTGTAGTCTGCCCACAGGTTGAACTTGGGCCGGTCGTCATAGGTCGCGCTGTCGCGGGCCTGCATCCACGTCGCGGTGATCTCTTCTTCCCGGCCCTTGAACTTGCGCCTGGCGTCGTCGAGGTCCATCCAGGTGATGATGCCCATATAGGCTGCATCCGAGAAAGCGACCCGGCGCGAATAAGGGTCGTAGTAGAAGCGGTCCCACGGAATTTGTATCAGTTCGGGATCGACAGTCGGCGGTGTCATGGCCGTTGAACCGTTCAACGCCGCCTTGCTGCGACTCTGTGCGACGCCCACCATGATCGCCGCCGTGCCCTCGACGATGATATTCTCGTAGGCATCCGAGCGCTTGGCATCCCAATTCTGCGCATCGCAGACATAACGCAGCGCATCGGTCGCGGCCTGCGCCGAGCCGTCATCGCCCGGCGTGCGGGGGAACGCCTTCGGATCCTTCCGGGTTTGCGTCTCCAGACCCTTGAGGTAGTTAACCTTGCGCTGGATGCGGTTGTAGATGACCGGAGGCTGTCCGCGCTTCTTGAGCGCCGCCCGCTCGTCCGAGGTGAGCTGCTTTCCGTCGTAATAGTCGCGATCCCGCTCGGCGTCGGCGCGAGCATCGCGCGTCGCGTCCTCCGCTTCCTCGAAGCGCTTGGTGTGATAGCCGATGTCGTAGGCGTCAGCAGTCATGCTGTCTTCCATGCGCCATCGTCCTCACTGGATTTGTTAAATGCCCGATTCCAACCGTCGCGTGATTTCGGCTTGTCAGCCTGCCTCAGGATCGCTGGATGTGCCTGGTCGATCGCCCGGCCGAGCAGCGATGCGGTGTCAACGTCGTCGTCATGCTTGCCGGCCGGAAACACCAGGAACTCGGAAAGATCGGCGCCCGGCTCGAAATAGACCTTGCCCATTGCCGCCTGCGCCTGAAACGAACGCGCCCGCGTCGGCTTGTCGGCCACACTCGGCAACCACTCCAACCGGCAGAACGTCTTGCGCTCGATCATCCGACGCCTAAGCATCGGCTCGACCGCCTTCTGGATCACCCCGCCCTCGCCAAACCATGCCAGAGGCTTGTATTTGGCGATCAAATCGATCTTCTTCTCTATCCACACGTCCGAGCTGGTTTGTCCGCGCCAGCCATCGACACGGTGGATATTGCCGCGCGGGCAGATGCCCCAGATCCGATGCACCGTGTAATCACCGCCGCCATCAGTCACGGCGTAATCGCTCGTCCCGTAATATCTCAGGTCGGCGGGCTTCACCGATTCCTTGAACCAGGCCCGCTGGAAGAACGTGCCCTCATCGGGTTGCGGCTGCTGCTGGTAAAGCGCCGACCATTCACGCGGTCCGATCGTCGCCTTGATCCGGTTCAGCGCCCCGATGTCATACCATTCAGGCCAGAGCGCCTTGCCATCCTTGCTGATCGCGGGGAGGTCTAGAACGTGCCACTGCCCGCCATCTTCAACACGGCCATCCTGGTCGAGGAGGCGGCCCGCCAAATCGTCTTCATGCCAACGGGTCAGCGTCAAAACGATCGCGCCTCCTGGCATCAACCGTGTGAAAAATGTTGACCGATACCAGTTCCAGACCTTCTCACGCTGGGTTTCGCTGTCGGCGTCTTCACGATCCTTGAAGGGATCATCGATATTGCCCAGATGCGCGCCGCGTCCCGTTGTCGCCGTCCCGACGCCGGCTGCGAAATAGGCGCCACCTTGCTCGGTGTTCATGCGCTCGGCGGCCTTACTGTCAGCCCGCAGCCTTACGCCGGGAAACACATCGCCATAATCAGGCGACGCCATCAGGTTGCGCACCTCGCGCCCGAAGTCTGTCGATAGGTCCGAGTTGTAGCTAGCTGAGATGACGTGCCGAGTAGGGTGATGCCCGAGATACCATGCGGGGAAGCGGCGCGACGCCAACTCGCTCTTGCCGTGCCTCGGCGGCATGAAGATCATCAGGCGGTCAATCTCGCCCCTGGAGACCGCTTCTAGCTTGGCTGCAATCTGTTCGTGATGTCCTGCCCGTTCATAGGCTGGATTCGTGTATTCAGTGAATGCGATCAGGCTTCGTGAGGCTCGCTCGGCTCTGATCTCCTGTAGCGTTGGGAGCCTTTGCGATAAGCTTTTCAAGCGCGTCGAGTTCATCGGCGCTATAGGCGCTGAGGTCATGCCGATGCGTCACCTCCGCATTGTAATTCACGTCGAGCTTGTCGCCATATTCCTTGGCCAGCCACTTGCCCGCCAATCGTAGCCGCGTGTCGATGCGCACGCGCTTATTGGAAACCGCGACACCATCGTCCTTCGCTACAGGCTCGTCCGCAATGTCCAGGCATTCTTCGGCCATTGCATGAACGCCACGCGCGCGCGCCGCGCGGAATTGTCCAGCGAACTGCTCGTCAGCCTCAATCCATTCATAGACCGTCGAACGCGATGGCATCATGGGATCGCGACAGATGCGCGAAAGGGGTTCACCTTGAGAGGTGCGATCAAGCAATTCCTTGACCTGATCGTCCTCAAAGTTGGGAGACATAGCCTAAGCCGTCTTGCCTGCGATCAGCCAGCCCACTTCAGCTTCACGATCGATCACGGCATTGGCGGCCATGTATAAGCTCGTGGCGTCTGCCGTTGGGTTTGAGCCATAGGCAACGCGAGCAGCCTCGGTCGCTTCAATGCGGACAATCTTGCAACCGGAAGGCGTCGCGCCTGATTGTGCGCTCGTACCGGACAGAGAGCGGGTCTCCGAAGAGATGCGCTTGCCATAGGCTTGCGTGCCGTTCTTGGCGCGGCCGGTCCAATAGCTGATCTCAAGTGCCATAAGGTCACCTCATGATGAAGCCCGTTCGCCTGTCCGCGAAGCCGACTGGAGGAGGTTGGACAGCTTGCTGGAAGCGAACGGGTCGGCCGGAGCCGAAACGGAAAAGGGCCAGCGATGTGCCAGCCCTTCAAGCGCTCTTGGCGCAATTCCTCTGATAGGTGATTTGGGTAACTTAGCTGCGCGGCAAATGCAAATCATATTTTGACCCACTGCGCGATCATGCCGGCGACGAACGCGACCATCACCCGCGTCTGCCTATGCTCGGCGGCATGACCGAAGCGACAGATGTTCTCGTAAGTGTCCCAATACTTCGTGGGAAACTTCTTCTTGAACTGCGACAGCTCAGCAAGCGCCTGCGCTTCAGCTTCCCCAGGCCGCCCGAAGTCGACGCGGATCACAGCCGCGCCCTTGCGGTCGATCGCCTGCCACAGCTTTTGGCAATAGCGGATTGCCGCACGCTCATGGTCGCCCATCACGTCATCGGCCTTGGCGTTCAGCCAGCGGTCGATGGCCGTACCGCCCCGGTTGACCTTGACCCGCGTTCTGGCCCCGTTGATCTCGGTCCAGCCATCTTCATAGTCGCCGTGGCGCTCGGCCTCCGTCGTCACCAAGGGCTCGCTTAGCTGGGCGCGTGCATCCCTCTCACGAGATAGCCGGGACAGCCGCTCGATAGTGTTCTCGTGGATCATGATCCCCCGCTTCCGCCCCATATCCTATTCCTTCCCTTTGGTTCCGTGATGCTCTCCGGCTTCGATGGCGGATGCGGCACTGTGTAGCGCGTTCGCCTTGCACACCCAGGTGCCGGAACAAGGCGCGCGGCGTTCTGTCGCCCATGTCCAGCCACATCATAATTTGTCGAGCGAGGCCGCCCCACATCTCCTCCGTAGGCTCGCGTAGGGCCTGGAGGGCGGCGGTGGCGAGGATTTCATAGGGGCACTCTTCCGCAATGTTGCCTGGGTTTGCGCGCGACCACTCCTCGGCTGCTCGGTCCAACGCCCGCGCCATTTTCGAGATCATGCTGGTCATGGCTTCGCTCCGAAAGCTTCGCGGAACCATGCCGGCGCGTCCTTCATTTGCTCGGCGGCGCGCAGAGCCTCGGCGGGCGTGATGCAGCCCTTCCCGATGCGGCGCTCGACGGGGATAGGCTCGGCGTGGATGCGCTTGCGGCGATCGAGCATCGGTTCGACCATCCGCATGATCGCGGGAACGATCTTCGCCGGGTGATCCGCCACCTTCCGGGCCTCGGCGCAACCAATAGCGAGCAGATCGGCGGGCAGATGGCCCAGCGTGGCCCGAGCGACCTTTATCCACTCAACCCGTTGATCCTCGGACATGCCGGCCGGGGCTACCAGGGTGAGGCACCCAAGCAGTTCGAGGCTGAATTGCCTAGGCGATGCCGGCTGCAAAGTCGTCGGAATCAAGGCGTTCGAGGATGCTGGAGCCGCTTGCCGGCGTTCTGCCATTTCTCGGGTCTCGGAAGCGTTCAACATTGCGAAATTCCTTCGGGGCAAAAACGGTTTCCCATCCGCGTTCAATCGCGAGGTCTATCATCTCGCCTGGCGGCCATCCGTCGCGGGCCATGCTCAAAAGCTTCCCGGTCAAAAGTTGGTATGCGTGATCGTTGAGCGGCTTCTTCCGCTGCCGGCAGAACGCCTCCCACTGCCCAGCCTCAACCCCATCAGGGACAGGCCAGCCCTTACGCGCGCGGGGTTTACTCACGGGGGTATGGGTATGGGGGTTAGAATTATTTTCATTGGGGGAAAGGGAAAGGGGTGTGTCCGCACTGTCCCGTGCCGTCACGTGCTGTCCCGTGACTTCACGTGACCGGGCGCGGGCTTTACGCTCACGCTCGTTGGCGCGACGCTGCTCAAGAATATCATTGGCGGCGCTGGCACGCGCGATCTCAGCCGCCACCTTGGCGACAAGCAGGGGCGGCGTGCCAGCATCCAATAGCTCTTGAAGCAGCGCGTCGTTCATGCCGCGCGGGTCCGGTCGAAAACAGGCGTGTCGATCTGCTCAAGAGCCAGATCACGAGCCTCTTGCCGGGCGCGGTTCCATGCCGAGACGATGGCATTGGCTTCCCGGATTATAGCCTCCGCTTCGCTCTCCGCAGGCTGGGCGGGCTTTATCGGGATGGGCGCAGGATTGAGCGCGCGGCGCACAGTATCGACGCTAAGGCCTGTTTCGTCCGCGATCAGGCGGGCAGTTCCCTTCTCGTGCTGAGGGCCTTTGCGCCGGCCATCGCTACGCAGATCCGTTGGTGCAGCATTTTGCGGCACCAACGATTTCCGCTGCTCAATCAATTCAGCATAGCGACGGATGTGCTCGTCCCGCTGCTCCTTCGTCAGGTCGTGCCGGTGAAGGTTCTCCGCGATCTCCCACAGCTCCGCGCTGATCGCGTCGTCATCGACCTCGATACAGTCGATATGGGGCCACCCGAGTTGCTTAGCGGCGGCAAGCCGGTGATGTCCGGCGACGAGCACCGGCACCCCAGACGTAAGGCGACCTTCCACGATCATTTCATCCATCACCCGGATCGTGATGGGTTGCCTGAGTCCTATGTCGGCCATGGATTTGGCGAGGTGATCGACCGCCGAAGCGGAGAGCGCACGATGGCGCTCCCCAACCTCTATATCCTCCGGCGATAGGGCGATGGTCTTCATGGCTTAGATCAGCGCCGGCAGGGAGCCGTAGGACTTTGCTACCTTTAGCGGCCTGCCTTGGCGCCATGCGTTCCATCCGTGGAGAATGATCTCCACGCCCTCCTGGCGTTCCTTGTTTGCCGAGAGGAAGGCCGCGCGCACAGCAAAGGCCGGATCGCCCCGCTTGATATTTTCGCCGACAGCGACTTCGCTCAGATAAGCCTTCGCGTCGTCCTTATCGACCTCCGACAGGATATAATGGCAAACCGCCATCGTGGTCAGGCTGAACAGGCTCCGATACGCCATATAATCATGGAATGCGAAGGCGCACGAGGCGACGATTTCTGGATCGGCCCGCACGCGCGCGACGATTTCGGCATTGGTAATTTTGGCGCGCTGGCTGATGCTGCGGCCATCGCTGCGCTCATAGGCGATGATCCATTTCGCCGCCGTAGATGCGTTTTTCGCGTATTGAGTACCGCCCATGCTGAGATAGTCACCAGCAGAGCGCGCGCGCCCCTGATCGACGGTTGTGCGGGTCGATCGATCGACGCCGAAAACGAACAGGAACGGAAGCGAGACATTGGCATCAATCAGGGCCTGCATCCGGTGCTGGCCGTCATTCAAAAGGCCATCTTTTGAAACGATGATCGTCTCGCCATTTTCTGACCAGCGGCCCGCCGCCATATCCAAAGCGTAGTGCTCTGCCTTGGTCGGGCTCAAGTTGCGATTGTCGGGGTTTCGATTAAGAATTTCAGCCGCGACGCCAGGCGTTATGACGACGCGATCGGTGTAAACCGTCTCTTGGCCTCGACGCACAGCCTCCTCCAGCCAGTGCATGGTTGCGAACGGAACCCCGGTCGGGGCGTTGGATACTTTCTTCAACAGGCTTACCATGATAGATTCTCCATTCGTTGTGTGGCGGGCCGTGCTTCGCGTTCCTCGGAGCGCGGCCCAAACCGCTCCGGCGAATTTCATCTCTCGATACTCACGATGACCGCGCCGCCCTTCCGGGGTGCATGGCGGTGAAGGTGCAGAGCAAACCGCTGGTCATTGACGCACAGCGCGTCGGCGAGCCCGTCCAGCCCAGCCTTGGCACTGGCGAGCATATTATCCAGATCGCGCTTGCGGGCGTCGGGGGGGTAGAAGTCGAGACGCAGCACTATATCGCCATCGCCCGGAGCGATCACATCGCTGGCGCGGGTCAGCCAATAGGCGGATTCCCGATATGAGCGGGCATGGCTGGCGCGGGTGTGGAAATGAACCCGAGCGTTCGGGCTCAATTCCTTCGGCGGCCAAGGCAGGATGATGTCGCCCCCCATGGTGTCTATGTCCCCAGTGCTTGCTTGACGCGGTCGTATGTCGCTGCGAATGCCGGGTCGGCCATCAGGTCCCTGGCCCTCTTCAATCCGTCGATGACCGTAGAATGGTCGCGGTTGAACACCCGGCCAATACGGGTTGTGGACATCGGGCGATCGGCAATTGTGCGCTCGCGGAGCACGAGAAACGCCGCAAAACGGGCCTCTACCGCTTCACGGTGCCGAGCGCGGCCGACAAGATCGCGGGTCGGGACACCTGTCGCATGCGCAATCGCACTGTGAAGTGCCAGCATGTTGCGTTCGAACAGCATAACCTTCATGCCGCCCTCCGCATCTTGCGGGCCAACTTGTCGACCGCAGCGCCAAGCATCTCGGTCCCGCGCGTCACCATCTCGCGATAGGCGATGTCCTCCGGGGTGTGCGCTATGGCGGCTTCGCTGAAATACTTCTGCGGCCTACCCGGCCTGGCCTTGGTGTGATGAGACAGCCGATAGCGATCGATAGCATCCTTGTAACAGGTGGCGCAGCGCTCGCCTCTCGTGCTGGAGAATTTCTTGATGTTCTCGGGTGTGCGCGGATGGCCGCAGCGGAATGTGCCGCTCATATCGCCTGCGGCCCCAACCGCTGACGAAGCTTGACCATGAGAAGATCGCCATAGGCACGACGTTTTCCGATCTGCTCGGCGGCGTCGCGCGGGGCGATGCCATCGGCGATCAGGTCGGCGAAAGCGTCGAGTGTGGGCGATGACCGGGCGGCTCTTTGGCGCGGCAGGAATTTCATAGCCATCACCGCAGGTTCATCTGTGCGCGGGCTGTCGCGCTTTGGGTTCTCCACGCCTCGAACCGGAGCCGTTTTGCCTCCGCCTGCGCGCGCAGAACCTCGGCAGTCGTGGCGGCCTTCTCCCATTCATCGCAGGCTAGCGCATATTCTGTATCGGCTTCGGCCATCTGTTCCGATGCGCCGGCAGCGTTGCCATCGGCCTTGTATTTGACGAACAGGACAGCACGGACCCGCTTGCGGCGCAGGTCCATTGCCTCAGCCTGAACCTTCGCCCGGCCGGCATCGACGAACAGCCGTTCGGCTTCGTCGATGGCGCGGTCCATGGCATGTTCGGAAACGACAGACAGACTAGCCATTGTAAGGGTCATCCAGTTTCTGGCGGTGCGGGGAGCGGCGGTAGAACTCGTGCGCCAGGTCGAGCAGATCGAGCCCGTACTTGGCAGCGAACGTCTTCTCGCCACGGTGGGATTCGGAATGATGGTCTCGGCAGAGACTGATCGTGAAAGCGTCGCTCGATTTCTCGCCTATGCCGCGCGTCGATGCCCGGTTGATGTGGGCAACCTCGATCGGCATCTGCTGGCATCCATCGACGCAGCAAAAGTGGTCCCTTACCCAATCCCGGTGCGCGGTTGAGCGCACGCGGGCCTTGGGCTTGAAGTGATCTTCTTTGAGGCGAGCGGGGAGCGGCATCAGAAGGGCGCGTCCCCGTCATCGCCCCAACCAGACGCGCGGTCGTCCTGAGCGGCCTTCTGACCGCCTTGGCGGGGCTGGAAAGCCACATCAGAGGCGCGAACCTCATATTGTGGCTTGCCATCATATTCGCCGATCGTCAGTTCCCCGACGGCGGTGACGAGCATTCCCTTGAAACAATTGTCGCCGATCGACTTGGCGCGCTTGCCCCAGACGGAAACGCGGAACCAGTTGGTTTTGGCCTTGTCGCCCCAGCCCTGCTTTACACCGACGTTGAGCGAGCAAACCTGATCGCCACTCTGTGTTTCGCGGTACTCCGCGTCGCGGCCCAGATTGCCGGTAATGGTGATAAATTGCATGTCAGGCCCTCAGAAGATCGACGATCTTGCCGTCGACATATGGATTGGGAGTGTGCTTGGCGTTGAGGACCGCGCAGGTTTCCTCGACCTCTGCGATGAACTCGCGCACGGCCAATTCCAGTTCGGCTATGCGGGTATCGTCACGCTCGACGCGCTTGACGAACAGCCGCATGGCTTCCGGGAAGCGGGGATCATAAGAGACGAAATCACACCACTGGCGGCCGGTGCAGGCCATCTGCCAGAGCATCTGCACGACATACTTGTCGGGGATGGACTCGTTACGCAGCGTCTCGATATGCGTCGCGCTGTTGGGACATTTGATCTCGACCAGCCCATCCTCATTGACCAGCCCGTCCGGTGACGCGCCGGCCATGAAGATTTCCGGGTGCAGGACGAAATCGGTCTCGAGAACGGCGGCGTCGGCCAGGAAGCAATAGGCAGTCCGCGCCTCGGCCTCCTTCTCGATCCCCCATTGCATCGCCGCGTTCTGGAATGACGGTTCGACAAAGCCCGTGAGGCGTTCGACGACAAGCTGCGCGGCATAGTTAGCCCGCGACGCGCTTGGCCCCGATTTCGTCTTGGCGATGATGTCGGCGACGCGCGAGGCCGTCACCCGGCCACACCTGATCGCAAACCAGTCCTCGGTTCCCTGTTCGAATTGCGTAGCCATCACGCGGCCTTCCGCTGGCGCTTCGCCTCAAGTGCGCGCTTCGCCTGATCGAAATTGGCGGCCCTGATGTCCTCCAGCTTCTCGACCTTGATATAATCGAGGAACGCCCCTTCGCTGGCGCCGACATCCCTGATCAACATTTCCAGCTCGACCCGCTGCTGCGCGGTGATCTTACCTTGCGGGGCCTGCTGCTGCGTACCGTTCTGGCGGGCGGGCGCTCCCTGGCTGGCGGCGTTGCCGTCATCATCCTCGGGACATACGCCGACAACTGCGGCAAGGGCGTAGCGGCGGGCGTAGGTCGTTGCCGAGCCATAACCCTGCGCGTCAACCTTGCTCAGCGGGATCGAAAGCGTCTCGCGCATCCACTGGCCTGACGAGTGCATCAGCATCGTCGTCATGGTCATGCGGTTGTCGATCAGCTCACCGGGGAACTGCACCACAGAAAGGCCGTTTTTGGTGAGCGCATCGCGGCAGGCCGACCAGACCGAGCTAAGGTCTGCGTACTTGTTCTTGAAGTGCGGGTTGGAGCTGTCCTTCGCCGCGCCCTCGACCGTGGCTTGCGCCTTGGAAAAGGCCGTTGCCAGTTCCTTGATATCCGAACTCATTTCCATCATAAAACTCCTCGCTTCTGTGCAGGGCCGTCGTTCGCTTCCAATCGGGCGGCGGCCCATTCCCGCCCGGCGATCTCGTCAGCTAAGCCCCCGCCGTGTCCGCCATCCCTTCGCGCTGGCAGCGGATTTCTTCTCTCTGAGGTTCAGCACATCGCCATCGACGAAGTAGATCGTTCCATCGACGCGGGAGCGGATGACCAGCGGCTCGCGCTGTAGGTGGTGGGATTTCACGACCGCAGCGCTCTGACGACGCCCACGCCGAAGCAGACCGCAAGGACCACCACGAACAGGACAAAGCCGCCGTACAGGGGCAGCAGGACCAGCCACCATGACCAGTTAATGAAGCCGGTGAGCTTGAGGCCGATGAACAGCACGCCAAGCAATCCGAGGATGCTGACGCCGCTTGAAGATGAAGATGAATTGTCGGACATTATGCTGCACCCCTCAATTGATCCGCCTGGTTCACGATCGCGTTCAGCGCCGGCAGATGTGGGCGGAGAAGCTGGGCAATCGCGAGTGTCTCGTTGTGGTCACGGTGGTGATCGTCCAGCGACCGGACCATCGCGCCCATCGCCTCGATCGTCCCGGCGGCGGTCGCCAGATCGTTGGCGGCGTCCGAGTTCAGCGGGATCAGCTTGAAGCCGTAGTGCGCAGCAACCTCGTCCAATGCGGTCGGGTCTGCGCGGAGGCTGTTGAAGATGGTGTGACCCTTCGGCATCGTGCGGCCGGACAGCGCGTTTCCGACGGTTTCCGGGGTGACACCCAGGGCTTCCGCGAAGGACGCCCCGGTGTGCTTTGCGCGCACCCTGCCCCATGCAGCGGTCAGTAACTCCCCGAAACGGGTTTCAGTCAGAGGCTGCGCGGCGCAAAAGACGTTCGTACGTGTTTTCACCTATTCAGCTCCCATGCTGTTCTTCCACCACACCCCGAGCTGGTTCAGTCTCTCTGGATGCGGGGTGGTTTGTGTTGGGCGTGTTGGTGCGAAGCGAGGCGTCCTTCCAATCAAGCCAGCCAAGCGAAGGCGCGCCGGTATGGGCATGGTCCCAAACAAGCCATGCGAAGGCGATTACGCCATGCCCATCGCCCTTCTCGGACAGCCGGCCCCGCTGCATTGGTACGCGCCGCGACATGACCCAGATTCGAGCGAGCGGTGTTTCAGGAAACCACTTCCCGCGCTCGCATCCTTCAAGAAAGGCGAGACGGAGGAACATGGCGACCTTGCCGCTGGTCAGCTGCAACGCGCGATCGACAAACATCTTCGCCTCTTTGAAGGGCGGATTGGTCACGATGTTCGGTGCCCGCGCCTGCCATTCCGTGAGGAAGTCGACGCCGGTTTCGCCGTAGCCTCGATCGAACAGATCCGAGCTGATGACGTCATAGCCGGCATCCGCGATCACACGGGACATATCACCTTCGCCGCAAGCCGGCTCCCAGATCGGGCCATCGAAGCGCTCGACCGTAAGCAGCGCCTTGGTCGCGCCGGGATGCGTTGGGTAATAGTCCTCAGGATGCCGATTGATCGGGTCATCCGTTTGGGCTTTCGCGAAAGCTGCTCCGGCCGCGTTCATACCCCAGCCCCTTTGCGGGCTGTGCCGTGAGAGGCGCGGTCGGTAAAAACGCCGCGCTCGCGATCCCACGTGCGGACAAGCGGAATGAATTGCAGCGGCTCGCTGATAACGAGCGGAGTGCCGCCGTCTTCGATGACCTCGCTGCGATGCGGGCCGTTAAGGATATCGTGAGGGCTCACCGCAGCGCCTCCCCGATCACGGTCCCGACCGACCATCCGATATGTCCGAGCAGAACCAGCACCGCGAAAGACAGCGCCGCCTTGTATGCGCGCTCGATGATGAGGCGCAGGGTGTGAGGG
>Ga0068859_100000575_pt1 | contig 36670 bp, 39 predicted proteins | sample KBSSwiS22_FD_66585 | JGI IMG/M metagenome (GOLD analysis project Ga0068859, IMG submission 66585) | Switchgrass rhizosphere microbial communities from Kellogg Biological Station, Michigan, USA - KBS Switchgrass S2-2 | ecosystem: Host-associated > Plants > Roots > Rhizosphere > Soil ... | reverse complement strand
TGTATTTGGTGTTGACCAAACTACTGGTAAAGATGCCGATGTTTATGTTGAAGCCCAGGATTATTTCCATGGATTGGTAAACAGGAACGTGTTCAACCAATTTATCTATGACCTGACTTTTGTTAAATTACGTGAATTAAGTATTGGTTATAAAATCCCTGTATCAAAATTTGGTGTGGGTAAATACCTGAGGAATGCTACATTCTCTATCGTAGCAAGAAACCCATGGTTGATCTATGCTAAAACAAAAGATTTTGATCCATCTGAGATTACGTCAGTTTATGGTGAAGATGGAAACTTCCCCGGAACACGCTCTTTAGGGTTTAATCTTAAATTAGGATTTTAATATCTTTTACCTTTAAATTTAAAAACATGTATAATAAAATATTTAAAAATCTTACCATCATCGGCTCTTCCCTGATTATTTTGGGAACTGTGGGATGCGGTAAAATAAAAGACTTTGGAGATACCAATGTTGATCATTCAGGTGTAAGTAGCCCCAACCTGGCAGCATTAATGACAAATGTGCAATCTGGATTAGGTGGATATGCAGCAAGTACAAGGGGAGGTATATATGCACAATACTGGGCAGAAACCCAATATACCGATGTATCATTGTACAATACGCCTCAATTAGATTTCGAAGGCAATTATGTTGGCGTTTTATATGATCTTCAGAATATCATCAACAGGAATAGTGACGCTGCTACAGCCGCTGCAAATACTGTATATGGCTCTAACAACAACCAGATCGCAGTTTCACGTATTTTAAAAGCTTACATTTATTGGACAATTACTGATAACTGGGGATCTATACCTTATTCGGGAGCATTGCAATTGCAACAGCCAGCTTACGATAAGCAGGATGCTATCTATAAAGACCTCTTAAATGAACTTACTGCGTCAGTGGCACAGTTTGACGGAGGTTTGGGAATGAAAGGTGATATTATTTATGGAGGTGATAATGCAAAATGGAAAAAATTAGCGAATTCTTTACGCATGTTAATTTCATTAAGGTTGAGCAAAGTTTATCCTAATGCTGGTGATTATGCTGCTACCCAATTTTCAGCTGCAGCTACTAATAGTGCTGGGTTTATCACTACTAATGCTGATAACCTTACTATCGCTTATCCTGGTGGAGCATTCATTGATCCCTGGTATAATTTGTTTGATGGACGTAAAGATTATGCAGAAAGCAAAACAATGACTGATTTATTATCAGGATTAGGTGATACACGTAGTTCAGTTTTTGGTGCAAACACAACAGGTTTTCCTTTTGGCTTGCCACGTGCACAAGCATTGACCGTAGTTGAACCATGGCCTTTAATCCTTTCTCCGGCACAAAGGACTCAAAGTTCTTCGATAGTAGTTGTTGGGGCTTCTTCAGTGTTATTAGCTTATGCGGAAGCCATTGAAAGAGGATGGGTATCTGGCAAAACCACAGTTGATGCAGAAGCTGCATACACTGCTGGTATTACGCAATCTTTTGCTCAATGGGGATTGACAGTACCTGCTAACTACCTTACTGGTAGTGCAAATTACACTGCAGGCACTGGTGTAACTTCTATCGGGCAGAATAGCTATGGTTCAATACCTGCTAGCTCTACAGCAACAACAACAACTAAATTGCAGCGTATACAATTACAGCGCTATATTGCTCTTTATCCAGATGGTACACAAGGGTGGGCAGAATGGAGAAGAACAGGTTTCCCAGCTATACAGCCAACTACATTTGCAACTAATACAACCAAACTAATTCCAAGAAGGTATACTTACGGTACACAGGAATATAACCTGAACGCATCCGGAGTTGCCCAAGGAGTTGCAAATAACGGCGGTGATACGCAAGACACCAAAGTATGGTGGGATAAATAAAAACTATTAGCCAGCTATCTGCTTCAGCAGATGGCTGGTATTTTAATCTTCTAAAACTTAAACTGAGTAAATATGAAATATCTAAATATTAAAAGGCAATTTGCTTTTTTGGCGGTAACTGCCTTATTTGTTACTTCCTGTAAAAAAGTAGAGGTTCCCGAATCTATGGGCACAGCCGGACAAACATTGGTTAAGCTAGTAGGAGGCGGTACCACTGCAAGTCCGGGAATAGTAAAATCGCCAATCGATTTCAAACCTATTCCGGTTACATTATTAGCTGCTGATTTGCGCAGGGACATTCCTAATGAAACAGAATTGAACAAAACTATGCATGTGGTTATTAAAGATGATACAGCAGCTGTTAGAACAGCTAACTCTGCCTATGTTGTATTGCCTGCAGCCTGGTATACTATTGGGTCAGCCACTCCAAAAACGGGAGGTGTTGGCGGATCTTTCAACATTACCATGAATCCTGCTGAGTTTAATAAGCCTATTTATATTACAATACCAGACGCTACAGTATTAGATCCAAGTACTTTATATGCGTTAGGCTTTACTATCACTACTGTTGATGCAGGTGGTAAAATATCAGCTACTAATACAACCGTTATTGAAATTGGTGCAAAAAACCCATATGATGGTGTTTACCACGTAACTGGTACTTTGTCTGACGTATCTACAGTTGCTGGCGCTAACCTGTTTGGGCCATGGACTCCATTCTGGGAAGCCTTATTAGTTACAACAGGTGCTAATACCTGCGATGTTTACGATAATACTTACACCGGACTTGTTGCACATCCTTTTTATAACAATGGATCAGCTACTTATTTTGGTTCATTTGGTATTAAAATATCATTCGATCCATCAACATATGCAGTTAGCAATATGATTAACTGGTGGGGAATTATAGGTAATGCAGGAGGCGCAACTGGTGCTCCGGATTATGCTGCTTCAAACACACGTCGTGTATTAATTGATCCTTCTGGTGTGAATAAATTTAATACTTCAGACGATAGTATTGATGTTAAATACTGGATGATACAACCTTCAGTTATGGGATCAAATACGCCAAGGGTTTATTTTAATGAACACTGGCAATATATCGGCCCAAGATAAAAATTGACAACTTATTTTTATAAAGAGCCCCGTTTGGGGCTCTTTTTTTATCTTTGTAAAAAATAAATAATGACAAACACCGAACAACCGAACCAATTGAATATAGAAATATCTGAAGAAGTTTCAGAAGGCGAATATGCCAATCTTGCCATTATTACGCACAGCCATGCAGAATTTGTGATCGACTTCGTAAATGTAATGCCGGGTACCCCTAAGAGTAAGGTAAAGAGCCGTATTATTTTAACGCCTTTTCATGCCAAACGTTTTATGAAAGCGATGATAGATAATATCAAAAAGTTTGAAACTGCAAATGGTACCATACAGGACATGGAAGCGGTGGAAATACCTTTTAATTTTGGAGGGCCAACAGCCCAGGCATAACTTTTGGCGGTATGTTCAAAGGTGCATTAGTTATCAACTCACAATGCTCCTTCATCTGCAAAACTATAATAGCCCTCATCACTTACAATAATGTGGTCAATTAGTCTTATGTCGAAATATTTGGCGGCTTCTCTAATTTTTTTTGTTAATTCCTGATCCGCTCTACTGGGTTTTAAACTTCCCGAAGGATGATTGTGGCTTAATATAATTGATGTGGCGTCTTCTTCAAGTGCCTTTTTTAAAATGATCCTGGGATCGGCAACTGTTCCTGAAATGCCTCCACGGCTGATAATTTCAAAATGATTGATCTTATTGGCCATATTTAAAAAAAGTACTGCAAAAACTTCATAGGTAAAATCTTTAAGAACAGCTTTTAGATATTGGGCTATGTCTTTGCTGCTTTGCATTACTGGCTTATCTAATGGAGCAGCAGCCTGGCTTCGCCTGCCTAATTCCAGGGCGGCAGCAATGGCGATTGCCTTTGCTATACCAACTCCTTTTACCTGCTGAAGGTCTTTAAGAGTAAGTTTACTTAATTTGCTTAAGTTATCATTTCCCAGTTTTAATATCTCTTTAGCAAGGTCAACGGCACTCTTATCTTTATGCCCATTGTTTATTAAAATTGCAATTAATTCTGAGTTACTTAATGCCTCAATTCCTTTGCTTAATAATTTCTCCCTTGGCCTGTCATCAGCAGACCATGTTTTTATAGATGTGGATGGCTTGTTGAAATTTTTCATGTCTTCAAATTTTATTCATCTAAACTAAACGATACTTTTGCGGCATCTTATTTTTATTATCTCAAACAATTATATGGAACCAAAAGCAAAAATTTTCTCCGGAACAGGCTCACAATACTTAGCCGAAAAGATCGCTCAAAAATTCGGCGAGCCTCTCGGTAAAGTAAATATTCAACGTTTTAGCGACGGAGAGATTTATGTAGAATTCCAGGAAAGTATACGGGGGCAATTTGTATTCCTGATCCAAAGTACTTATTCTCCTTCCGATAACTTAATGGAATTATTGTTAATGATTGATGCTGCAAAAAGAGCATCTGCTTATAAAGTAATTGCAGTGATCCCATACTATGGCTTTGCAAGACAAGACCGAAAAGACCGCCCAAGGGTTGCCATAGGCTCAAAATTAGTTGCCAACATGCTTACAGCAGCTGGTGCCGACAGGGTGATCACCATGGACTTGCATGCCCCGCAAATACAAGGTTATTTTGATATACCCGTGGATCACCTGGAGGCCTCAGCAATCTTTATCCCCTACATAGAGAAATTAAACCTGGCTAACCTCACTTTTGCAGCGCCTGATGTTGGCAGTGCAAACCGTATACGTGAAATAGCGTCTTATTTTGAATGCGAAATGGTGATTTGCGATAAACATAGAAAAAGAGCCAATGAAATTGCCAGCATGGTGGTAATTGGCGAAGTTGCCGGCAAAGATGTGGTGCTGGTGGATGACCTCTGCGATACCGGAGGCACGCTGGTTAAAGCTGCGGCCCTGATGAAAGAAAAAGGCGCCAATAGCGTAAGGGCACTTTGTACGCATCCTGTATTAAGCGGAGCGGCTTACAGCAATATAGAAAACAGTGTATTGGAAGAATTGGTGGTTTGTGATACCATACCACTCCGGGGGGAGTGCAGTAAGATAAAAGTACTTTCAACAGATGAATTATTTGCAGTTACTATACGTAATGCCTTTGAAAATAAAAGCATTAACGGCCTTTTTATGAGAAGCAGGATGGCCAACAAAAAATAATTAATAAATGAATAATGAATAATTGAAAGCCTTTCGAAATAAAGGCTAATTATCAATTATTGATTATAAAATTGTCCATTAAAAAACCTACCTTTGCGCCTCACAAAAAAATATTTATAATGAAATCAATTACAATCGAAGGACAACTGAGGACCGAAAGCGGAAAAAAAGCCACCCGCCATCTTCGCTCTCAGCAACTGGTGCCAGGTGTAATTTATGGTGGTAATAAAGAGGTTAATTTCTCTGCTCCGGCTACTGCTTTTAAAGACATCGTGTACACTCCCGAATTTATGCTGGCTGAAATTAAGATTGATGGTACAACTTACCGCTGCATTTTAAAAGACTTGCAGTTTAACAAAGTATCTGATTTGCTTACGCACGTTGACTTTTTGGAACTGGTAGATGACAAAAAAGTAATCGCCACTTTACCTTTAAAATTTACCGGTACTCCGGCAGGTGTTAAAGCGGGTGGTAAATTAGTTACCAAAATGAAATCTTTTAAAGTAAAAACCTTACCAAAATATTTAAGAGAATTCATTGAGGTTGATTTGACCAAACTGGAACTTAACGAAAATGTAAGGGTAGAAGATGTAAAATTGGAAAACATTGAAGTTTTAAACTCTCCACGTATTCCCATTGCTTCTGTAACAATGACCCGTCAGTTGAAACAGGAAGAAGCTACAGCTCCAAAAGCTGCTGCTCCTGCCGCCGCTGCTGCACCTGCCGCAAAAGCTGCTGCTCCTGCTGCAAAAAAATAATACAACTTTTCTTTATAAACGAGCCCCTGCCCAAGTGCAGGGGCTTTTTTGTAAAAGGTGATATACGGCAGAGCATAACCCATAACTTTCCCTACCTTTGCGCTCTTAAATTATTTTACAATGGGAATGGACAGGAATACGGTTATCGGGTTTGTGCTGATTGGAGCTTTATTAATTGGGATGCTTTACATTAACACTAAAAGTAGTAATGCCTTGCAGGCCCAGCAACAACATATAGCAGATTCAATTGCTAATCTCAAAAAATCTAAAGTAGATAGTGGTGATGTTAAAGCAGATGCAAAAAAAGTAGATTCAATACATAATGCCACAACACAGTTATCCGGATCTTTTAAAACTGATAGCACTGAACAGCTAACTACTTTAGAAAACGATGTACTAAAAATTACATTTACCAATAAAGGAGCCCAGCCAAAAACAGTGGAGCTGAAAAAATTTAAAACTTTTGATAACAAACCACTTTATTTACAAACCGGCAACTTTAATAAAATCTCTTATGAAATTAATGATGGTGATCATACCAAAAAAACAAGTGAGATCCTTTTCATGAAAGGAGCAGTTAAGATTAATGCTGATAGTTCTCAGACCATAGTGTATCACATTACGGATTCATCTGGTAATAAAGAAGTATTAACACATGAGTTTACCTTGCCGGCATCTGGCAAAGATGGTTACATGATCGACTTTAATATTGGTGGAGTGGAAAAATTAGTTACTCAAAATAATATTCACCTTTTATGGCAAACAGAATTGCCACAAGTTGAAAAAACCATTACTTATGAAAAATCACAAACACATATATGCTATTTAGAAAATGGCAAGTACGATTTTAAACAATTGGGTAGCGGAGGCAATGAAAAATTTGATAAACCAGTAGACTGGCTGGCAGTTAACCCGCAATTTTTTGTAGCCACATTAATTGCAAAAAATAAAATTAATAATGTAGAATTAAATTGGGTAGCACCTGCAGATTCGTTAAAAATCGTATCGCAATACACTGCAACTGGTATTATTAATCCGCCGTCAAATGGTGCTGTTGCATTGCAATTATATTACGGCCCTAATGATTACAATATCCTGGATAAGTATAATAACGATATGCACCAGATAGTGACTTATGGTAGCGGGCCATTTTCATTTGTAAAATATATAAACCGGCATTTACTTTTACCGGTATGGGATTTTATCAGGAGCTATGTGGCAAGTTACGGAATCGTAATTCTTTTATTAACCCTGTTAATCCGCCTTATTACCTCGCCTATATTGTACAAAAGCTACCTCAGTGGTGCAAAAATGAAACTTTTAAAACCAGAGGTAGATGCACTGAAATTAAAATTCACAGACAAGAGCGGTACAATGGATCAGCAGGCATTTAGTATGGAGCAAATGAAATTATGGAAGTCCGCAGGTGTGAGCCCGTTAGGAGGATGTTTGCCAGCGCTATTGCAGATACCCATCTTTATGTCGCTGTATTATTTTTTCCAGAGTAATATTGCACTTCGCGGACAAAGCTTTTTATGGGCCAAAGATCTTGCAGCTTATGATTCCATCTTTAATTTTGGTAACATACCTGTTATCAGTTCTTTATATGGCGACCATGTAAGCTTATTTACAATAACTGCAACGCTTACCAGTTTGCTTATCTCCATTTACAGCATGAGTAACATGCAGGATAACAGCAACCCGGTAATGAAATACATGCCTTATATTTTCCCGGTATTATTATTAGGTGTGTTCAATAAATTACCTTCTGCATTAACCTGGTATTACACTGTTTCTAATACCATTACATTGATTTTACAGATAGTGATACAGAAGTATATCATCGATCACGACAAAATATTAGCGCAAATAGCAGAAAATCGTAAAAAACCGGTGAAGCAGAGCAAGCTGCAGGAGAAAATACAAGCCATGCAGGAAAGCCAGAAAAAGATCCAGGAGATGAAAAATAAAAGTGGCGGAAAATAAAAAGTTAAGTTAAAAGCAATTGGCCTGCAACCTATTTAAGGGATTGCAGGTCTTTTTATTTGCATGTATAATTTCTTTGGCACGGGATTTTATTATCTTTAGTAAAACTTAAAATTTAAAAATGAAAAAGGCACGAAAGATAGCATTAACGGTTTTATTACTGTCGGCATCAGTGTTTTCATTTGCTCAAAAAACAATTTCAGAAGGAACAATAGCTTATGATATTGTAATTCAATCTTCCAATAAAGAGCCTCAAATGTCTGATGCCCTTGATGGAGGAACAGTTACAATTTATATAAAAGGGGGGCAAAGCCGTTCGGATATGGTTAGTGCATTAGGTAAAGAGACTACTATTCATGACTCTAAAAGTGGCAATGCAGTGATCTTAAAAGAATACAGCGGACAAAAATTGATGATTACCTTAACAAAGGAAAACTGGGAAGCAAAAAATAAAAACTATAACGATATCAAATTTGAACTGGGTAGCGAAACAATGACCATTGCCGGATACACTTGTAAAAAAGCTACTGCAACAATGCCCAACGGAAAATCTTTTGTTGTTTATTATGCACCGGATGTAACAGTAACAAATAAAGAGTATAATGCCACTTTTAAAAACCTGCCCGGGTTGGCTATGCAATATGAATACGAATCAGGGGCCACTAAATATAAGTACACACTTTCTAAAATTAATTTTGAACCGGTACTGGCATCTAAATTTGAATTCCCTAAATCTGGCTACCGGGTAATGACATACGAAGAAAATCAGCAGATAAAAAAAGGAGTGCAGTAAAAGAGAAAATAATTTAACACAATAAAAAACCTCCCGATTTGAGAGGCTTTTTTATTTTTAATGAGATCTTAAGATCAACTTCATCCCGGTGTAACCTGGTTTTATTTCAGGCATCACTATTTTTTGTTTATAAGGAATGATGTACACTGTATTCCCTTTTTGATAGGATACAAGTGTATTACTGATCATTGAATTATTTATTGTATGCTGGCTTAATAACATACTTCCAGAATATCTTAAACCAGACTTAAGATTAAGTGAAACAGAATTTCTTAAAGTAGTTGGGGTACTGATATTTAAAGTAATTTTTGATTTACTTTTTTTAGCAACACCTCTATCAGCAAAAGCACTTACTGCTATGCCAAAAAGCATAGAAGCCATAAGTAGTAATTTTGATAATTTTCTCATTGGTGATGATTTATGTTACAAATATATTAAAAAATATCCGGTATTTGTATACCGCTTATACATTCTTTTGACATTTCTTTAACGTTTTAAGGAAAAAAAAGTTACAAAAACTTGTATAGTTATTTAAAAGGGGGTAATTTACAATAACTTATATGATATGAGTAAATATCCTTACCGCCAGGACAGAGATGAGTTAAGAGAGTTGTTGCAGCAATACGATAACCTCAAATCGGGCAAATCGAATTCCTTTATAGAGGAGGATTCCTTTGAAAGGCTTATCGATTACTTTGATGAGAAGGAACAATTGTCCCAGGCATTAGAAGTTGCTGAATATGCCATACAGCAGTATCCCTATTCCTCCACCATACTTTTACGCAAGGCAGACCTGTTAATTGCATTAAGGCATTATAAGGAGGCTTTATACATACTTGAACAAGCCGAATTACTGGATAGTAAAGATTCCGATCTGTATATTTTAAAAACAGATGCCTACCTGGCCCTGGACCAGCAAGAGAAAGCTGCTGCCGTTTTGGAAGCTGTTATTGATGATTTTGACGGTGAAGAAAAGATCGACCTGTTATTTGAACTGGCGGATGTTTATGATGACTACGAAAATTTTGAAAAGATCTTCGACTGTTTGAAAATGATTTTAGAACAAGATCCTAATAATGAAGAAGCTTTATACAAGATCTGTTTCTGGACTGATTTTACAGGAAGAAATGAGGAAGGTATCAGGCTGCACCAAAACATAATTGACGAATATCCTTTTAACGAATTAGCATGGTTCAACCTTGCTGCTGCTTACCAGGGATTAAAATTGTACGAAAAAGCAATTGATGCCTATCATTATGCAGTGGCAATAGATGACAAGTTTGATTACGCATGGCGTAATATGGGAGATGCTTTTTTAAGATTGAGAAAATATAAAGAGGCTATTGAAGTACTGGAAAAGGTGCTTGAACTTGGCAGGCCCGAAGATGTGATTTACGAGGCTATCGGACATTGTTACGATAAGATGGGCAATTTTGCCCAGGCAAGATTTAATTATAAAAAGGCAACCCACTTAAACCATAATGATAGCCAGTTACATTACAAAATTGCGTGTACCTACATGAATGAAAGTAACTGGGCCAGTGCTGTTAAAAACCTCGAAATTGCTTTGCGCATGCATCGCCTGCAACCAGAATACAACCTTGCACTGGGCCAGTGTTATATGGAAATGGGAAAGTTGGAAGACGCCATTACTTATTTTGGAAATGTGGTAAGGGTGAGACCTAAAAATTTAAGCGGCTGGACGGAATTGCTTAAATGCCTTTATAAAGCAGGATTGTTTGAGGAAGCTTTGGAATATGCCGGATTTGCTTATGAGCAAACAGATGGCAAAACAATTTTTTTATTCTATAAAAGTGCAATACTCTTTGCAATGGGCAAATCAAAAGAAGCCATATTGCAACTGGAAAACGGCATGCAACAAAATCCTAAACTGATAAAAAAAATAATAGAATTAAACCCCTCTATTTTACAAAGCCAGCAGGTAGTAGATGTAATTGCAAGATTTAAAAAACGAAAATCTATCTGATAGTCAGCCACTTTTTTACCGGCACCGTTTTTACATTTTACTAAATCATCAATTTTTTGCCTTACAGTGGTTATCTTTGCACCACTTAAAAAAACAGCAGGCATGAATTTTAATCTTTCTCAAATTCCGGATAGAAATAAGAAACCACGTGAACACGGAATTACAATGGTAATGGATAAGGGACTCAGCATTGAAGAAGCCAAGAATTTTATGAGTGTTTCCCATCCTCATGTGGATATTGTAAAACTGGGATTTGGAACTTCTTTTGTAACTCCTAATTTAAAAGATAAGCTGGAAGTATATCGTTCTTACGATATTCCTGTATATTTTGGAGGTACTCTTTTTGAGGCCTTTTTAATAAGAAACCAGTTTGAAGATTATATTAATGTATGTAAAGAATTTGGGGTGAGTTATATGGAAGTTAGTGATGGCTCTATAACCATACCACATGCTGAAAAATGTGGCTATATTGAAAAGTTGACCAAACACGGTACTGTATTAAGTGAAGTAGGCAGTAAAGATGCAGCACATATCATTCCACCATATAAATGGATAGAGCTAATGAGAGCTGAACTTGAAGCAGGTTCCACCTATGTAATTGCAGAAGCCAGGGAAGCAGGTAATGTGGGTATTTATCGCGGAACAGGCGAAGTAAGAGAAGGTTTGGTACAGGAGATACTGACCCAAATTCCAGAGGGAAAAATTCTTTGGGAAGCGCCGCAAAAAGCGCAACAACTGTATTTTTTAGAACTTATAGGTTGCAACGTAAATCTTGGAAACATTGCCCCCAATGAAGTAATACCTTTAGAGACCATGCGTATAGGCTTGCGTGGTGATACCTTTCACTTGTATTTAGATAAAAAAGAATCCTGATGAAGGTGTATGGCATTATAGGCTATCCGCTCGGGCATTCTTTTTCGAAAAATTATTTTACAGAAAAATTTGCCCGGGAAGGAATTACGGATTGCAGCTATGAAGTTTTTCCCATTAAAACGATTGATGAATTTAAAGACCTGCTATCACAAAACCCTTTACTGCAAGGTTTAAATATAACAATACCGCATAAACAATCTGTAGTACAATACCTGGATGATACAACTAACCTTCCGGACACTTTAAGGGCTTGCAATTGTATTAAAATAGTTAATGGCAAACTCACCGGCTTCAATACTGATATCATTGGTTTTGAAAGATCACTGCAAACAAAATTACAAAGCCATCATACGCAAGCTTTAGTTTTAGGAAATGGCGGAGCAGCAGCAGCTGTAAAATTTGTACTAAATAAATTAAATATTGCTTTTACAATCGTTAGCAGAAAAAAACTCAATGAGCACGATTTAGCTTATGCGGAGCTAAATGAAAGCATAATAAAGAAGCACCTGCTCATTATAAATACAACACCCTTAGGCACTTTTCCCAGCGTTGATGAATGCCCTGATATACCTTATCAATATTTAACCTCAAAACATTTCTTGTACGACCTGGTGTATAATCCAGGTAAAACTTTATTTCTGCAGAAAGGCGAGGAGAAGGGAGCTATTATTAAAAACGGGTACGACATGCTGGTAATACAGGCAGAGGAAAGCTGGCGGATCTGGACAAATACAGATTAAAACACTTTATTTAAAATTGATTTCAATTTTTCGGGTATACCTGTTACTTTTTTTAAAGTATAATCATAACAAACCATCCCTGTTTTTGCCAATGCCAGAATGATAGTTTTATCATTCCTCTTTGTACGCAACTGGTAATACAGTTCAAAACTAACTTTAGAAATCTCTCCGGCGGAAATGGTTATATCAATAAGATCGCTATAAAAAGACTCATTCTTAAACTCTATTGCCAGGTCAGCTAAAATTAATCCGGTTCCTTCAATATTTAATTCGGTATAACCATGCTGCTGCAGCCACTGCATTCTTGCTTCATGTATAATAGCAATAAAAGCATCATTGCCTAAATGACTGCCATAGTTAATATCAGTTATCCTTACCGGAACGGTAACTACTGCAATTGTATTTTCCGGTATGTGTAATTTAATCCTCGCCATTTTTAAATAAAGGTAATATTTGGTTTCAAAAAAAAGCCTCACTTTTTAAGTGAAGCTTTTAACATGAATATTGTGTTTTAAAACGGGGATGTTACTTATTTTTTTCTTCCAGTATTTTACTTAGTTCAATAATATCCATAAAGTTTGAAAAGGATGGGGCAAGGGTGTTGTTGGTCATTTTATCCCGCCATTCAGAAAATACCTTTCTCCACCTGGGACTATCTTTAATGATCACTTCAATATTTTCCATAGTAGTATCACTTTTGACTCCAGTTAAATATTCAATAAGGTTAGAAAACTTTGAAGACACTTTTATTGTTTGTCCGTCAGCTCCTCTAACACTGATGTAAGTATTAGGCGTATTCAGCAATGCAATATCCATCGGCGTTTCACCCTTACTGTTTTGTAGTTTTTCTTTGTTGTTAAGAGCAGGGTTTTGGGCAAGTTCAGCAGGTTTATTACTTCTAACATAATCCTGCACGTAATTATTAGCAGGTTGAGCCGCAGTGTTTACCCTGTTGCCGAAATCAGTAGTTGCCGGAATTGTTTTTCCCGGGTTATTGGGAGTAGCAGGCGTACTGTTTTTTGTATTTGAAGAAGATGCCTGGTCAACCGGCACTTTTGCAGGCAGAACAGCAAACTGCTCATTATCAACTTGTGATCTTTTAAAGATTGGCAGAACAACTACTAATATAAGTGCAATAACTGCCGCAACTGCCGCCATTCTTAAATAAATGACTTTGAGTTTTTTTCTTCGGGGAGCCAATGGTACTATTTTGGCTTCTTCCTTGTCTAAAGCTGTAACAATATTATCCCATGCATCAACCGGAGCTTCATTTGAATAATTTCTGATCCGTTCAATATAACCAGGAGCTGGGTGAGCAGTATCTTTATCCAGCTCTTGAAAGATATTGTTTAGTGCACTGGCTGGGGGAGTTTCCTCATGTGCCAGCAGCCTTGTTTTCAGGTCTTCTGCATTACCGGCGCCTTTTTTATCCAATTCATTGGTAATATTCTGCCATGCTTCCCCGGGGGGAGTAACTTCATGGTTGCGTATCTTATTTATCCAATTGAAGGACATATGTATTTTAGTGGGTTTGTTTCTTTATTTGTTTAAATCCGGGTATTGTGCTCACTAATTTCATTTGTGTTACTTTTTTGAAATGCTCTCAGCCTCGTGGAGTTGTTTGCTCCTGTCAGTACCTGTGTTGGGGTAAAATCAAACTCTTTCTTTTTCTAATTTGTCTTCTACCATTTTCTTTAAAATAGCCTTGGCCCTTGCTAATTGCGATTTACTGGTTCCTTCACTTATTCCTAAAATATCGCTAATATCTTTATGAGAATAACCTTCAATTACGTGCATGTTAAATACCTGCCTGTAGCCCGGGCTAAGTTCCTGAATCATTTTTATTATGTCTTTCTCGGCAAGGTTATCAAGTGCATTCCAAGAGGCGTCTTCAATAGAAAGCTCTTTCATTTCAGTGACAGGGAAACTTCTTACAGATCTTCTGAAATGTTCAATCGAAGTATTTACAAATATTCTGCGTATCCAGCCTTCAAACGAACCTTCTCCACGGTATTTATCAAGATTTCTAAAAATTTTTGCAAATCCGTCTTGCAAAAGGTCCTGGGCATCTTCAACATCCTTAGAGTACCGCAGGCAAACTGTATACATTTTGGATGAAAAACGGTTATAGAGAATTTCCTGCATCTTCCTGTCATTGTTCAAGCATCCATTTATTATGTCGTCTTCCGATAGATTTTGGTTGCTTCCAGTGCTCAATTTTAAATAGGTTGGGTTTTCGTTCAATAATTCCATAAGATACCGTTTCGTAGGTTCAACGGGATTCTAAGAATTTTATTAACCTTTCCATCGCTTTTTTCCTATGACTGAAGCCAGATTTTTCTTCCATAGTCATTTCTGCAAAGGTCTTAGTACTCCCGTTAGGTATAAAGACGGAATCGTACCCAAAACCGTTGCGTCCTATTTTTTGAGTTGTTATTGAGCCAGCGCAAATTCCTTCAAACAAATATTCTTTCTCATTCAAAATCAAAGAGATAATTGTTTTAAAACGAGCTTTTCGATTATTTTCAAAAGCAAGTTTTTTTAAAAGTTTTTCAATATTATTTTCAAAAGACCTTCCTTCACCTGCGTAGCGGGCACTTTTTACACCCGGTTCCCCATTCAATGCCTCTACCTCCAGTCCTGTGTCCTCACTAAAACAATTTTTATGCGTAAGCTGGTGAATTACTTTCGATTTTTCAGATGCATTAGCTGCCAGGGTATCATGCGGTTCTGGAATATCAATATCAATACCAGCTTCTTTTAACGTTATAATATTAAAACTATTACCTAATACCAGCCGTATTTCTTCAACCTTGTGCTGGTTATTGGTGGCAAAAATGAGTGTATCCATTCAATTAAAGTGTATTAAATCACCCAATAGAAAAAATTTCTTTCAGGCAGTTCCATAATTTAGTTTTCTCAGTTTTATCTGCTGCAATGGCACTAAGTTCGGGTGCTGAAAGGTAAACCTGGTTATTAAATTTTTGAATTTGGTAATGAGGGAATTGCAGTGGTAGCTGTAACTGTAAAGGGTCTATTCCAAATAACAACAGTGTTGCGGCTTTTAATTCCTGCTGAATTTCTGTATAGGTAACCGCCCCTGCTTTTGCAATATTTATTAATGCCACATCTGCCATAGTAAGTTTGCAGGCATTTAAAATACCCATCAAAAAATTTAGCTCTTCATCGGGCAGGTAGATAGTTGTTGCATTGCTGACAATTATAACCACCTGCTTTTGATTGTTACCTAAAAATGCAATACCAGGGGTTTTTTCAATACCTGCTTTTGTTGTTCCGGTATTTAAATCTACCAATGAATTTTTAAACAGATCATGCAAAACAATTGGGGGTAGTTGAATATTATCTAAACTCATAAAAGCCTGCTTTATACGCTGTTTTTTTTGTTTCTTTGCTGTAAAATTAATGAATATGACAGCAGCAGCAGATATAAATGTTACTAAAGCAGAGCACAGTAAATTAAAAGATATAAATCTTGAAAATATTCCTTTTGGGAAATATTTTACCGATCACATGCTGGAAGTGGATTATGAAGACGGGGAATGGAAAAATGCAGAGATAAAGCCTTACCAGCCATTACTGCTGGCTCCATCTTTGGCCGCCCTGCATTATGGCCAGGCGATTTTTGAGGGCATTAAGGCGTATAAAAATACTGCTGGCGAAGCTTTTATCTTCAGGCCCTATGATAATTTTAAGCGGTTTAACGCCTCTGCAGAAAGAATGGCTATGCCACAAGTACCGGAAGAAATATTCATGGAAGGGATGCGCCTGCTGATTGATATTGACAAAAGCTGGATACCGAACCAAAAAGACCATTCTTTGTATATACGTCCTTTTATGTTTAGCAGCGACGAAATGATAGGGGTAAGGCCAAGTGAAAAATATAAATTCATAATCATTTTAAGCCCCACAGGGCCTTATTACGCAGCGCCAATGCGCATAAATGTAGAAGAGCATTATGTACGTGCGGTGCCCGGTGGAGTAGGCTTTGCAAAAGCTGCAGGAAACTATGCCGGCGCTATGTATGCTACCGCCCAGGCGAGGCTAAAAGGATTTGACCAGGTTTTGTGGACAGATGCCCTGGAGCATAAATATGTACAGGAATGCGGGGTAATGAATGTATTCTTTATAATTGGCAATACTGCTATTACGCCTGATCTGAAGGAAGGGACCATTTTAGCCGGTGTAACCAGGGATAGCGCCATTGTACTTTTAAAAGAGATGGGCTATGCTGTTGAGGAAAGATCCATCAGTATAGACGAAATAACCGAAGCGTATAAAAAAGGGACCCTGAAAGAAGTATTTGGTACTGGCACCGCTGCTACTATTTCCATGATAAAAACCCTGAATTATAAAGATTTTGAAATGAATTTTGATGTGGAACAATGGAAGGCGGCACCAGAAGTAAAAAGAAGAATGGATGCCATTAAAGCCGGAACTGCAGATGATACCCACGGCTGGATGTACCGGATTTAGGATTTATGATGTCTGATTTATGATATCTGTCTTATAAAGATCATTTTTACTCAGGAATGGCCTCGTTTTACCTGAAAAAATGGAAAGTTTTCAAGACTGTAAAAAAATCTTACATCTAAAATCTAAAATCTGAAATTTTCCCCTACCTTTGCCGTCCGAAAAATAAAAGCATTATAATGCCTACAATTCAACAGTTAGTAAGAAAAGGAAGACAAATTATCAAAGCTAAAAGCAAATCAAGGGCTTTGGATAGCTGTCCTCAACGCCGTGGTGTATGTACAAGAGTATATACCACAACTCCTAAAAAACCGAACTCAGCTTTGCGTAAAGTAGCTAAGGTTCGTTTAACCAATAAAATTGAGGTTATTGCCTATATACCGGGTGAAGGACACAATTTGCAGGAACACTCAATCGTGTTAATCCGCGGTGGAAGGGTAAAAGATCTGCCAGGTGTACGTTATCATATCGTACGTGGTAGTCTTGATACTGCTGGTGTAAAAGATCGTAAACAAAGCCGCAGTAAATACGGTACTAAGAAAGAAAAAGCTAAGAAGTAATTAGTATAAATATTAAAAAAACGGTTGAGTAAAGTTTTAATACTTGAAGAAAATCAGCCTAAAATAAAAATTAAACAATGCGTAAATCACAACCGAAAAAGATACCATTAGCACCAGATCCAAAATTTAACGATAAACTGGTAACACGTTTTGTAAACAACTTAATGTGGGAAGGTAAAAAAAGTGGTGCCTATATTATTTTTTATGATGCTTTGGATAAAGTAGCTAAACAAACCGGCGAAAACGGTTATGAAGTTTGGAAAAAAGCTTTAGCTAACATCACCCCGGGTGTAGAGGTTAGAAGCCGTCGTATTGGTGGTGCTACCTTCCAGATTCCTGCTGAGGTTCGTGCTGATAGAAAAATTTCTTTAAGCATTAAATGGATGGTAAAGTACAGCCGCGACAGAAACGGACGCAGCATGGCAGATAAATTAGCTAATGAAATTGTAGCTGCTAGCAAAGGTGAAGGTGCTGCTTTTAAAAAGAAAGAAGATACACACCGTATGGCAGAAGCTAACAAAGCATTTGCTCACTTTAGAATCTAACAAAAGAAAATATATTGCGAAGCCGCCTTTAAGGGCGGCTTTTTTTATTGCCATAGAGGTACAGAAAATACAGAAAACATTTTTGAAGACAATTTTTGCTTTCTATTTTCAGTAACTTTAGTTTTTAACTAAACCTTATTATTGCTGTATGAACACAAGAAGAACTTTTATAAAACAATCAGGCGTATTAACGGCCGGCTTAATGATCAATCCATCCGAAGTATTAAAGAAACAAAAAACAGTAGGCCTCCAGCTTTATTCTGTAAGGGATGTAATTGTAAAAGATCCCAAAGGTGTAATTGAAAAAGTGGCTGCTGCCGGTTATAGCGAAGTGGAGATGTACGGACTTTCTGCCGATAATAAATTTTATGGTTTAACGATAAAGGAACTGGCGCAACTTTTAAAAGACAATAATTTAAAAAGTCCCAGCGGGCATTATGCGCCTGAAAAATTACTTTATGATAATGGCAACGGCGATGACGTAAAAAACTTTTGCGAAGTGGGACATGCGTTGGGGCATTCTCACATTATTATTCCCTGGCTAAAGGAAGAAGCCAGGAAAACTATTGACCAATATAAAACCCTGGCAGAAAAAATAAATAAGGCGGCTGAAATATGTAAAGCGGCAGGATTGCAATTAGCCTATCACAATCATGATTTTGAGTTTATTGATATGAACGGGCAGCATGGATACGACATATTGCTTAATAACACAAACGCCAACCTGGTAAAATTTGAAATGGATATTTATTGGGTGGTAAGGGCAGGCTACCAGCCAATAGAATTGTTTAAAAAACATCCTAATCGTTTTCCTTTCTGGCATGTGAAAGACATGGACAAAGCAGACAGAACAAAAAATACAGAAGTAGGTAATGGTACTGTTGATTTTAAAACCATATTTGCCAATGCAAAATTAGCAGGGGTGAAACATTATATAGTGGAGCAGGAGAATAATTATGTGCCGGATATTTATGCCAGTATAAAAACAAGTTGCAGTTACACTAAAACATCGCTGCTGAAATAAGGTGATGGACGACGGACAATGGACGACGGACGACGGCTCTGTGGTCTGTCGTCCGTCGTCCATTGTCTGTTGCTTGCTCAAACTTGTCAGCCCTTTATTTTACATTTTCTTTGGTTCAATTAAATCCCATAAGTTGCCATAGAGGTCTTCAAAAACTGCAACGGTGCCGTAAGGTTCTTCTACAGGCGGGCGTACAAAGTTTATTTTCTTTTCGAGATAGTTATTATAATCTCTCCAGAAATCATCGGTGTATAAAAATAAAAATACTCTTCCACCGGTTTGATTGCCCACATGGCTTGCCTGTTCTTCAGTAGCGGCTTGCGCCAACAGTAAACAACATTGGCCTTCACCTTTTGGCGCTACTTTTACCCAGCGTTTTGTTTCGCTTAATTTGGTATCTTCTACAAGTGTGAAGTTTAATTTCTCTGTATAAAATTTTATGGCTTCATCGTAATTATTTACAACTAAAGCGATGTGTGCTATATGCTGGTTCATTATTTTGGTGGTATTGTGGGTTAATTTTACTGCTTTATAAAAACATTACCAGTAAATAACAGGTAAATCATTATTCTTTTTTTGGAATATAGCATTTAGAGATAGCTGCTCTTTTTCTTTATTGATTTTCACTTGTGCCGATTCTATATTTGCAATTGCTTTTATTATATCATCGGGTAAATACCGAAGCAGGTCATTTGGAATTTTAGTTAGTAAGAGATTAAGAAAAAGAACAGCGTTAACCATTTTATCTGTTGCCGCAGCCTGGTAGTTAGCAGCAGTAATATTTAATGCAGTAGCAGTTTTTTTACTGCAATACGATTTTACAAATGGCACAGGTTTAAAAAGCTCGCCAGCTTCTGCAAACTCTAACTTATTATTGTGTTGCCAATAGTTGTAAATATTGGAAATGCTATCGCCGGTAATAGTGAAATTAAATGCCGGCTCTTCAACAGTATTTACTACTGATTTTTCCACCTTGTTAAAATCCTCGTCGTATGTATAGGAGATGGCAGAATCAACCCTTGTTTTAATAGAAGAGATATCCAAGCTATAATTTTTATTACTCTGTAAAAACAAAGAATCCATATCTGTGTTCAATACTTTGGAAATATTTTCTTTACCAGTGGTGCTTAATAAGTTGAACACGCTAACCGGAGGTTGCGTAAACCCAAACGTGCAAAGCGAACCGCTGCTATAGCTGAAATTGTTTTCTGTAAACCGAAATTGTTTGTTCGGGCTAAGAGCGCAATTGATCTCAATTTTATTTTTATCAAAATTGCCGCTTATTACAGCTGCGTCCTGTAAAAAATTATTAGCAGGGATAAATATTGCCAAATGGCTTTTTGCATCAACTGCTTTTTCCAGGGTTTCTTTTGCGATGTATTTTTTTTGAGAGAACAATTCATTTGCTACCTGCAGCAGATAATTGTTGCTGGTTACAGTTGCATTGGTAACCAGCAACTGATCATCATGTTTAAAAAATTGAATGCCGGTTTGTTTGCTGGCGTAGGTACTACTGTCTAGCTTTTCAAATTGATACTGTTGTAACCCTTTTGCAAAATCATCTTTATCCTTTATCTCTGCAACTGTATACCAAATATTTGCCGGCTGATCGCTTACATGAAATGCCAGTACATAATCCGGTAACTTCACCATGTCCTTCCAGCTTATTGCACCTTTATGGCCTGGGGAGAAGCTGATCTTCTTCCACTGGCTGGGCGTGGTAATGATGTTCCAGATAACGGTGTTGGTTATCCTTTTTACATCCAGCGCAATAATATAATCGGCGCTTTTAGGAACAACCGTTACACTATAAGTTTTGTAAAAGAATTTAATGTAGCCCAGGATCAGTAATACACACAAAACCACCAAAGCCCAGCGCTTCTTATTCATTTAGTTGATGATTTTATCTTTTTCCTGTTTATCACTTTCCATGATATTGTTTATCGCATCCATCATGTTAAAGAAAAATTCAAGACTGTTACTATGGTTGCCGTTAATACCCATGGTGGTGGTGCCCTGTATCATACCATCTTTTAAACTGCTTTCCATTTTAAGGTCGCCCAGGTTTTCTTTCAGGTAATCACTGATCTTTTTATAGACATCTGTAGTGAACTGGGGACTTAATTTTTTCAGTAAAGTTTGTGTACTGAGCTTTAAAGAATAATTATTGTTAAGAATAGAATTTTTGGTAGCAGCATCAATTGCAAAAGCAGTATGGTTAAGCGTCATATCAATCACTTCTTTTGATGTGGTAACAATGGCTTTACCATCTTTCACCATAAAGTAAAGACTGCTGATGGGATATTTACCTTCATCAAAAGCCAGTTCATAATAACCGCCCTTGTCTTTATAATTGTACTTTTCTTTTTCAGCAAATTTTAAAGGCAGGTGTGCAATTTTTTCCATGAAGCCTTCCTTTTTGGTTTCCATGATAAAAGTAAAATCGGGAGACAATTCATCCTTTGTTTTGGTGATCTCTTTTTTATTGAATTCTTTATCGTATTCGTAATCGGTATAAGTAACTTTTTTTGTTTTCATGTCGTGCATTACAAACAGATAATTGCCGGGCATCAGTTCAGCAATACCCTTTTCATCAATAACGATCTGCAGCAGATCAATATACACATCCACCACATCCGCATACCCGCTGGTGTAAGGCATGTTGTTGAACATTTGTTTTAAAACTGTGTAATAATAATTAGCCATGGCCTCGGTATTAATGCTCATAGAGAAATAGCCAATATTATCCGGGTTTACATAATTTACCAATGAAGGATTTTGTTTGCTGTTCATCACCTCATTGCCCATCCTGTTCAGTTTGGTATCAGCAGAATAGGTTTTCTGTTCCATCCGTACTTTGTCTTTGTCAAAATAAATATTCATTGCAGATTTAAAACCATCCGTAGTATCCAGTACAACCTGCGGTGTGTTATGAAGAAGGTAGTAAGAGCCGCGGTACAAATAATTCCAGTATTGTTTAGAAATACTTTCGGCATTGATCCACACACTGGCATGAGCAGCAGGGTCGATAATTTTCTTGTAGCTTACTTCGTTTTCAATTGCAGTAATAGTACCCTTAAGTGTGGCGCTCATTATTTTTTCAGCTTCGGCCTGCTGTTTCTTTTTAGCGATCATATCCTGCTGCTGTTCCCATAATTCTCTTTTTACGTTGTTGATACTATCCTGGATACGGTAATCATAATTTTCGTTGATGTAGGTTTTTTTGGGTGCAGCTTTTTTTGCTGGTGTTTTAGTTTTTGCAGTTGCTTTATTTCCTGCAGGTTTCTTAATTCCGGTAGCAGGTGTTTTTGCAGGTTTATCTTTTACAATTTTAGGTGGTGTAAAAGTAATGGGAGTATCTGCAATGGGAGCTTGAACAACTGCCGCTGTGCTGTCTGTGGTAACAGTTACAGAATCGCTGCTGTACATGTAAGTATAGTAATTTTTGCGGTTTTGATAAGAAGTGTGCACTATTATTGCCACAGTTTCATTCCACCCAATATAAGTATCTGGTGCTACAGCTAAAAAATCAAAGCCATCTTTTTTCTCAGTTTTATTGTCGCCACCTTTATAATTGCCTTTGATGAGTTGTAAAAATTGTTGCGCATTATTCAGGTGCAGCAAGGTTACAAAGCTTATTGAAGAGTCTTCAGTGGTAATGTATTGGTAAGTATCCTGTTCAAAGTTGATACCAATATGCTGCAGTGAGGTGAGGGTATCAATATGCAACATCTTAAAAAAATCATGCTTTATAAAATTGTAGGAATCCAGTTTTTGCAGCGGGACATTTTTATTAAAATTTTCTCCCGAATATTTTATTACCACCGAAGCAGTAGCGGGAACCTTTGATAAAAAATTTTGTGCTTTTGCTTCAGACAGCGCAAAAGAAAGCAGGGTAACGGCAAGGATGAATTGTTTCATTTTATTTTTTGGTTAAGGTGATTTTATTTTCAACCGATTTTTTTTCAGTGATCAGGTCCAGCGCATTCTGTTTTAGCATGGTAGCTTTTTTGCTGGGTGATATTTTTGTTTCCTTGTTGGTAGCAGTTGCTACATCAGATTCAAATTTATAAATGGTAGTATAATTGGCTGTAGCAAAAACTTCTTTATCAGCGTTACTTAATTTTTTATAATCTTCTTTAAGCGAAAATTTATTCAGGCGGGTGAAAGTATTAGTGGCGGCATCATACTCATAGGTTTTTTCCATGCTCTTCAGTTTGCCGTCTTCTTTTTCATATACATTTTTTACCGCAGCATTCAGCTGGTTTACTTTGCTAAAGTTGCAGGTTAAAGTAGCAATATAGTTATCAAAATCAACCGTTGTTTTTACATTGGTTAACCCGGGTGTTTTTGCAACTGTTTTTTCAATTTCGGCTATACGGTATTTGATATCCGCTTTGGAGGGTACATCATGCCCGTTAATCTTTTCCATTTTAATGATGGAATTGAGTTTGGTTTTGCTCTTGCTGAGGTTAAGTGTAAGTTGAAAATTTCCCGAACCATCATTCTTTAAAAATACCTGCTCAATAATTTCAAAACAACTTGAAAAAAGTATGGGGCAGGACAACAGGACTAACCAGGCGATTCTTTTCATGATACAAAATTGCAGCAAATCTACCTATTTATATTATTCAAAAATTGAATTTGGAAAAAAGATTTTTCGAAATAAAGGTTGCTGAAGAAGGGCCTGGTGGGACCGGGGATTAACCGGAGACGCAAGATGGGAGGGAAACAGACGGATTTTTTCGATTATGGAAATTTAGTGTTTAGCTGTTCTTTTTAAAAAGCCATAAGGTGTAATAGAAGCTTCTTGCGAAGCATAGCTAACAATGCTCATACCGACAATAAAAAAAATTGCACCAATGAAACCAGCATAAACAAGCAGTTTTACATGTTTAGTATTTTTCCTGTTTTTCAAAAAGCCGATGCATGTATACACAAGTGCACACAAACCCGCAAGTGCTAAAATGATTCCTGTTGTATGATTAGTCATGACTGTTTTTTTAAAAGGTATGGCTATAAAATAAATATTTAAATAGCGAAAGTGATAAATGATCTTGCAAAAAGTATTTACATCAGGTTGCTTTATCTTTTGTGTTGCGTACCAGGCCAATGCCGGCAAAAAAGAATATAGCGCCCAATACACCCGAAAAGATAATGGCTTTAATGTTTCTTGTAGCGCCTGTGCCATTTAAAAAACTAATGCCTGCATAAATAAGGCCGATTATACCAAGCAGTGATAAAATAATTCCTAATACACGCTTTTCCATAACTTGTTTTTTTACAAGGTAGGGTTATATGGTTGGTATTTGGTTTTATGTGGGAATGATGTAAGTAGTGGGAATAATTGTGTAAGAGTGTCGTGTATTCTTGTTTATTGTAACTTCATACTCCACGTTCCTTTACCGCCTCTGTACGGGATAGGGATAAGGCCAAAGAGAAAACCAATTTTTATTTTAAATTTCCACTGACCAGTTATTTCCTTTTTGTCATTTGAAAGTATTCCGCTGTAATAAAGAGTACGATGTTTTTTGTCCGATGTTATTCTTTCTCCGTTTGGATTGAACAATGTTTCCCTGGGCATAAATTTTTGAAAAGACAGTTTTTCCCCCTCAACACTGCCAACAATATCGCCAGTTTCTTTCATTCCACCAGTTGTGATATCATCGTTTACAATCCCTTTAAAATTTTTGCCATCAAATGATTGTATAATAATGGTAAAATTAGTCTTGTCAAAACCTATTGTTTTTTGATGAAGCTCGTTATCATATTTGTAATAACCTAACCACGTTCCAGTCATAATATTGGGGGGATTTAAAATTTATTAAAGGAATTTTGAATAATATAGACTGTAGCGGGAACTTGAATATTCCCAGCTTGTATTTGTCATTCAATTGTCTCAATCCTATTGTAGTTGTCAAAAAATTTTCTGGGACCTCCTTCGAAGTTCCATTGCGTTGTTGGTTTTGGATTGTCTGAAATCCAATTGTCAGTTTGATTCACATCAAACACCCATTCGTATTTATGTGTGCCTACAAGCTCCGTGTCTAAATGAACTGTAGCACTTGACCAATAAAGCTGTTTAAGTATTGCTTCAAATTTATCAAGCCATTCATCCCATTCGTATTCCACTGATTTGTAAGATGCACCAAATACAATTATCTGGTCACGATACATCTTGTCTTTATCAGGATCTGGAACTAAAAACATTTTTTTTGTCAACCAAGGGAATGAGTCATTGTCTGGCAAAGCGTCAATAATATTTTTATTTAGGCGTTGCAATTTATGATAGTCCCCGCTCTTCCAAGGTTCACCAATAATATGTCCGTATACAATTGAAATGTGCCCCATAAAGTCGATGTGTTAGTCCTATTGTATTTTGGTGTGCGGAATTTGCCTGCGACTAACACATAAATTTATGCGATTACACATTATTGCACAATTTTTTCAATGATATTTTACCAGTGCAATTAAGAACGCAGTACTATCATGTCAAATAAAAATAAATACGCAAGACAAAAAAAAATCCCATCCACCAACCGGCAAATGGGATTCAAAAAATCTATCAAAAATCATTTACACAAAACTCTTCTCCGCCATATCAGGTATCTTCTCTGCTTTATAAGCACCAGCATCTAATTTCTTTTTAGTCTCTTCAAAAGCCTGTAAGGTTTTTTCAATATCTGCATCGCTATGCGAAGCAGTTGGGATCAATCGGTAAATAATATCACCTTTAGGTATTACAGGATAAACAACAATAGAACAGAAGATGCCATAATTCTCCCTAAGATCCATCACCATTTGCGTAGCTTCAGGCACATCACCTTTCATGTAGATAGGTGTAACCGGGCTGTTAGTATCGCCAATATCAAAACCACGTTCTTTTAAACCAGATTGTAAACGATTTACATTGTACCATAATTTTTCTCTCAGCTCAGGCATGGTCTTTATCATGTCCATGCGCTTCAGCATACCTTCCACTACTAACAAGGGTACACTCTTTGCAAATATTTGTGAGCGTACATTGTAACGTAAATATTTGATCACCGCTTTAGGGCCGCAAATGAATCCACCTAAACTACCCAGGCTTTTTACCATCGAAGAAAAATACAGGTCAATACCATCCTGGCAACCCTGCGCTTCATCGGCACCTGCACCAGTTGGGCCCATGTAACCAAAACCGTGAGCATCATCAATAAAAACACGGAACTCATATTTTTTCTTCAGTGCCACAATCTCTTTTAAAATACCCTGTTCGCCATCCATGCCAAAAACGCCTTCGGTAATCACTAAAATACCGCCGCCATTTTTATTGGCCATTTCAGTAGCACGCTGCAATTGTTTCTCGCAATCTTCAATATCATTATGTTTAAAAGCGTAGCGATGGCCCATGTGCAGGCGCACACCATCCACAATACAGGCGTGGCTCTCTGCATCGTACACGATAACATCACGGCGATTAACCAGCGCATCAATACAACTTACCACACCCTGGTAACCAAAGTTCAGCAGCATGGTATCTTCACGACCAACAAATTCGCTGATCACTTTTTCCAGTTCTTCGTGTTTGCTGGTGTTGCCACTCATCATCCGGGCGCCCATCGGGTTGCCCATGCCGTATTTAGCAGCGGCTTCTGCATCCACTTTTCTTATTTCGGGGTGATTTACCAATCCCAAATAGTTATTTAAGCTCCATACCAATACATCTTTACCCCTGAATTTCATGTGAGGGCCTAATTCACCTTCTAATTTAGGGAATGCAAAATAGCCGTGGGCCCTGTCCATGTGCTGGCCGATAGGGCCGCCATCTTTCACTAGTTTTTCAAAAACGTCCATGCTGATTTTTGATTTTAGATTTACGATTTTAGATTTTTGTATTACCGATTCCTGCTTCTCCTGAAAACAATTGCTGCGAATTGTTATCTAATGACAAATCATCTTCAACCTCCGCTCAAACAATTGCGCAAAAATAACGTAATCTCGTCAAAACACATAACATTGCCGTAACAATGCAGTGGCATATAAATCATACCGTTAAAGATTATCTTTGTCAAAATCGTTATTATGCATCGCAGATATTTTGTTGTGTTTTATTTTTCATTTTTTATTGCAGCTTTCAGCCTGCCCAATTATGCCGCTGCCCAGGCGCCTAAACCTAAATTAGTGGTGGGGCTGGTAATTGACCAGATGCGCTGGGATTATCTATACCGCTACAACGAATTGTACAGCAACGGGGGATTTAAAAGATTGTTAAGAGAAGGTTTTACAGCTGAAAATACCCTGATACCTTACCTGCCTACGTATACAGCCGTAGGCCATACCTGCATTTACACGGGTAGTGTGCCCGCCATTACAGGCGTGGTAGGTAACAACTGGTACGATAAAACTGCCAATAAATTTGTGTATTGCACCGATGATTCAACTGTAAATACGGTAGGAAATACGGGTATTGCCGGAAAAATGAGCCCGGCCAACTTATGGGCTACCACCATTGGCGACGAGTTAAGACTGAGCAATAATTTTAAGAGTAAAGTAATAGGTATAGCTTTAAAAGACAGGGCTTCTATTTTACCTGCAGGGCATAGTGCCAATGCTGCTTACTGGTTTGATGCCGGCAAATGGATCACCAGTACCTACTATTTGAACCAACTGCCGGAATGGGTAAATAAATTTAATGCCAAAGATGAAGCAGGAGCGTACATGAGCAAGGACTGGAATACTTTATTGCCTATAGAAAAATACGACCTGAGTACTGCCGATGATAAGCCTTATGAAAGTGTTATCCGTGGAGAAAAGACACCCACCTTTCCACATAAACTTTCGGCTATTGATGCAGGCTACAAATACGAATCTTTCCGCACCACACCTTTTGCCAACAGCCTCACCTTTGCATTTGCCGAAGCCGCAATTGAAAATGAAGCGCTGGGAAAAAATACAGTAACAGATTTTTTAACCGTAAGCATTTCTTCTACCGATTATGTTGGTCATACTTTTGGACCTAACTCCATTGAAATTGAAGATACGTACCTGCGTTTGGACCAGGATATTGAAAAGTTTTTGAATTATTTGGATGCCATGATAGGTAAAGGCAATTATACTTTGTTCTTGTCTGCAGACCATGGGGTAGCACATATTCCGGGGTTTTTAGCTGAACATAATATTCCGGGTGGCACATTTGATGAAACGGAACTGATGAAAGGCCTGAACCAGCAAATTGAAGAAAAGATGGGTATAAAAAGCGCTGTAAAATCGGTGATGAATTACCAGGTGTACCTGAATAAAAAAAATATCACCGACCTGGGTAAGACAATGGCGGAAGTAAAGCAATTTGTAATTGATGCTTTAAAAGAAAAAGATTTTATCATCAATGCAGTAGAACTGGATAAGATATCGGAAGCATCATTGCCTGAGCCACAAAAAAAGATGATGATCAACGGGTATAATCCAAAACGCAGCGGTGATATACAATTTACTTTTAAGCCCGGTTATTTTGACGGCAGTAAAAAAGGTACCACCCATGGTTTATGGAATCCTTATGATGCACACATTCCCTGCATATTTTTTGGCTGGGGTGTAAAGCCGGGTAAAACCAACAGGGAAACTTATATGACGGATATTGCGCCTACGGTTGCGGCCATGTTACATATACAAATGCCGAGCGGGTGCGTGGGTAAGGTGATAACAGAATTGGTGAAGTAACGAGGCCACATCCCTCAAAGCTTTCGCAGAAATTAAAAAAGCCTCTCAATAGTATTGTTGAGAGGCTTTTTGTTGGGTTACTAGGATTCGAACCTAGAAAGACAGAATCAAAATCTGTTGTGTTACCATTACACCATAACCCAATCATTTCTTCGACGATGCTCAGAATTTGGAGTGCAAAAATAAGGTTTCGGGCCTTTTCAGCCAAATGGATTTTAGTTTATTTAGTTGTTTATTGCCAAAAACGAAAGGCTGACGAGAATATTGCTGATAATATTAACAACATCATTGGTACACCACTTCAAACCTTTTATTAAATGGGCGCCCGGAAGCGCATCTTCAATAATAATGCCGTCTGCAGATTTGTATTTAGACTGCAGCCAACTACCCAACAGGCTGTCTGTCAGCATACCAGTGAACCCAGCAACTGCAATTAAAAAAATAACAGCAAAAGAGAACTGGTAAAAGCATCCTGCTAATGCTGATAAGAATATTGCGCCGGCCAAACCTGCGAATGTACCCTGCAGTGAAATGCCCCCGGATAAACCTGGCGTCATTTTTTTAAATGACAATATATCATAAGTACCACCTTTGAAATATATACCCACTTCGGAACTTGCAGTATCTGCCATGCTTATGGAAAATGAAACGATAGCAGTGATTAAGTAAATGTTTTGTTCGGTTAAACGATAAAGTATCATGAATACTGCACCGGTTAAGCCATTGGCAAAAACCTGTTTGGCATTACGCCCTTCTTTTTCTTTTTGTGGTGTATTTAATTTAGATAATAAACTACCAATGATAAAGAAGATGCCCGGCGCAATAAATGCTTTATATCCGCCGGTAAAATAAAACACAAATGCCATCATGCTGGCAGCTACGGCACCCATAGGAGTAAGCCATTTTTTATACACTGCAAAATATGACAACACTGCCGAAATGATTGAAAGAGTTACGATGCTGATGAATAAATCCTGCTGCGATAAATGCATTATATTGTAAATTAAAACTGTGATTTACTTGGCAAATATAAAGCTGTCGTCTTGAGCTTGTCGAAAGATGACAATCATTAAAACTGTAATTTAAGCAATGCTGAAAGAACTGGAAGATTATAATTGGTTTCCAAAAGCGCTGCGCCGCTGGCAACTGCAATTTGTTGGTACCGTTAGTGTGTGGACAAAATTATATCAGCCCGTGGCAACCATTCTTCAGCAAATGATCGATGACAATAAAATTACTGCTTTGCAAGATCTGTGCAGTGGTAGTGGTATTCCTGCCGCATATATTCATGAGCAATTAAATACAAAAATGCCCATGCTGCTAACCGATAAATATCCTGAAATGAATTTTGAAAATAAACCGGGCATTGTATATTCACTAAACCCTGCTGATGTTTTAGCAATGCAGCCGGTTGAAAATATTGGCTACACTATGTTCAATGCTTTTCATCATTTTTCTGCAGAACAGCAACAAGCATTTATAAAAAAAATGACATTACATAAAACGCCTTTTATTGTTGCAGAAATACTGGAGCCGGGATTATTGAATGTAATAAAAATAATTTTTACCACAACCATCATACAATTGTTTACAGCGCCTTTTGTAAAACCATTTTCGTTATTGAGATTACTGTTTACGTATATTATTCCGGTAAATCTTTTTACAGTAACTTATGATGGCATTATTTCTGTATTGAAATCAAAAACAGCAGAACAATACAGTGAACTGGTAAAAGATATTTCAGTCCAATCCTATATTATCTCCGTACATACTATCAGCAATTGGAAAGGCAATCTTGTTTACATAAAAGGAACACCAACAAATAAATGAAAGCAATAAAGATACTCTGGCAGTTCAGCAGGCCGCATACCATCATTGGTTCTTTATGCAGTATAACCGCTTTATACATTATTGCACGTAATGGGGAAGGTTTGTTGTTGCATGGATGGTTATATGCTACTACTTTAATTGCTGCATTAGCCTGCAATGTTTTTATTGTGGGTATTAACCAATTGGCTGATGTAGAAATGGATAAGATCAATAAACCTTATTTGCCATTAGCTGCAGGTACACTCTCCCGCAAAAATGCATTGGCAATAATTTATACCGCATTGGTAATTGCTTTGATATTTGCATTTCTTGCTTCGTGGTTTTATTTTGTGCTCATCATCATCATACTTTTAATTGGCATTGCATATTCGTTACCGCCTTTGTATTTAAAGCAACATCATTTGCCTGCGGCGCTGGCTATTACTTTGGTGAGAGGATTGCTGGTGAATGTGGGCATCTTCCTGCACTTTCAAAAAACAATGTATGACAATTATAATCTGCCCGGTTATATTTGGTGCCTCGCATTTTTTATTATGGCATTCAGCATTGCCATTGCATGGTTTAAGGATTTGCCGGATACAGAAGGCGATGAAAAATTTCATGTAAGGACATTGGCTGTTTTATACTCTAAAAAAAATGCTTTGTTTGGTGGAACATTTTTGGTAGCAGCAGCTTATGTTTTTGTTTTGGCGTGGAGCTATTTCTATGCACAAAAAAATCCGTGGTATTTAATTATTACCCACGGATTGTTATTTATATTTTTCTTACTCAATTATTTTTCTGTACAATTAGATGACAAAAATTCTGTAAAGAAATTTTACCTGCGTTTTTGGGTATTCTTTTTTGCGGAGTATATTTTGTTTTCGGTGTGGGTGATGTTGTGAGAGAATATTATTCTTCCCATAATGGTTTTCTGCTGGTGTGAAAAATTCTGTATACAATAATCCTTCCGTTATCTAAATCTGTTTCATAGTGAATCAAGTAAGGGAAATCAGGAACAAGTGAACAGCGTATATTATCGTATCTCACAGGACAGATACCCGGAGTTGATGATATGAGGTAAAGACGTTTGTCTAATGTAGTAATGAATCTTTCACCTAAACCATTTAATTTATTCTCGTAGTAGTAATAAATTTCCAATACATCATTTTGTGCATCAGGCGAAAGAGCTACAGAAAATGCCATAAGGATTACTTATTACGGATATTTTGTTTAACAGTCTCCCAGTCAATAAGTGAGGAGGGGTTTTCTTTCAACTTATTTTTTGCTTCTAAAACTTTATCTATCTGCCATTGGGGAATGGTTACATTTTCTTCATTAATGAATTCAACAGCATCCATTTTTTGCAAATCTTCAATTACATCTGCTGCGTATTCTTTCTTAATTCTAATAAAATAAGTATCTGGCATAATATTTTATTTTAGTCAGATATAAAGTTAATCAAAATATTTTGATTAAGTAAAACTGTTATCTGTGCTTTTGAGCCTTCTTTTTTGTAGAGTATATTTTGTTTGCGGTGTGGGTGATGTTGTGATAAAGAAGTTGTTAATCCAATTTACGCGGATCGAGTTCAGCAATTAATTTATCCTTGTCTTCTGCATTCTTCCCATCCATTTCATAGAAGAGCCAGTCATTTGTTACTATTGATCTTTTAACAAACTGACCTGATACTGAGGAGTAAGCTTTCTTAGTCTCAATCATGTAAATTCCTTTTGCTTTTACTTGTCCATTTACATAATAATACACCCATTCATTTATTTTATATTCTTCATATTTCATGGTGGGCATCGCACCTCTGCAAGCTAAATAATATTGCAACTGGTAATTTCCTGTTGATTTCGTCTTTCCATTTTCATAAAACTCGGTCCATAATCCCACTCTAAGGTTTGTCTTTTTGTTTTCTCCGTAAGTAGCAAAACCTCCAATTGACTTGATTTGTTTATTAGGATAATATGCCGTATCAACTATTGTCTTGCCCTTAAAGCCAGCACTGTCGAGGTCCGATCCGAAGATATTCATAAACATATAAGAAAGATTTACCTGCTTGCGTTTCTTTTGTTTCTTGCTTTGAGCAAACAAAACTACAGGTACAAGAAAAACTATAACAATCAATAGTCGCATGTTTGTACGTTTATTGAAACAACGATAATCAACCTGTTTATTAATTAATCTTTCTTCTACTCTCCATCTTCCTTCTCCTTCAAATTCTTTATCAAATCCAGCGCCTCTGCCACCACATCACACATGATAGTGATCAATGAACCCGGCTTTGCAGTATTGTACGCATGCATGATGGCTTCTTTCTCATTGTAAATAATAGTAAGCGGGATATCTTTCACCTTCGTTTCATTAATACCTTCCACTAAAAGATTTACAATTTCTTCAGCAGTGCGGCCACGCAAATTTTTATCCTGTCGAATAATGATCTCATCAAAATGTTTACCTGAAATTCTTCCCAATTCTTTGATATCATCATCCCTTCTGTCGCCGGTACCGCTGATGATACCCACTTTAGGTTCACCATCCATCTTACTGATAAAATCGCAAAGCAATTCCAGGCCAGCAGGGTTGTGAGCAAAGTCAACCAAAAATTTAAAATGTTTAAACTGGAACATATTCAACCTGCCCGGCGTTTGCGCAGGCGAAGGCACAAATGTTTGCAGCGCCAGTTTAATATCATCAATGGAAATATTGCGCCAGAAATAAGTTGATAGAACCGCAGGTAAACAATTCATGATATTATGAACAGCCTTGCCACCATAAGTAACCGGCACTTCAGTAACTTTTACCACACGTATCTTCCAGGTGCCTTTCATAATAGTGATATAACCATTTTCAAATACTGAAGCATAACCGCCTTTTTTGCAATGCTCAATAATGCGTGGATTGTTTTCATCCATGCTGAACAAAGCGATATTGCATTGCAAACCATCTTTCATCGCATACACCAAATCATCTTCTGCATTTAAAATAGCATAACCATGTTTAAAAACTGTTTCAGGCACAACAGCTTTCACCTTTGCCATTTGCTCCATGGAATCTATACCGCCCAATCCAATATGATCGGCACTGATATTGGTAACAACCGCCACATCACAATTTTGAAAAGCCAACCCGCTTTTTAATATACCACCCCTTGCACATTCCAAAACTGCAAAGTCAACAGTAGGATCTTTTAATACAAACTGCGAAGAAATAGGCCCGGTGCAATCACCCTTCATCATCATCTGGTTTTGAATATACACACCATCGCTGGTGGTATAACCCACTTTATAGCCCGCAGTTTTTGCAATATGCGCTGTTAATCTTGTGGTGGTAGTTTTTCCATTAGTACCGGTAATAGCAATAATAGGAATAATACCTGCACTGCCTTTTGGAAAAAGCATGTCCACCACAGGTTCAGCCACATTACGTGCCAGCCCAACAGAAGGTTCAATATGCATACGGAAACCCGGCGCAGCATTTACTTCCAATATAGCACCGCCATTTTCGGTTACGGGTGTACGCAAGTCGGTAGCCATAATATCAATACCGCAAATGTCCAGGCCAATGATCTTTGCAATACGTTCGCACATAAAAATATTAGCAGGGTGTACTTCATCAGTAACATCAGTGGAAGTACCACCGGTACTTAAGTTTGCGGTCGGTTTTAGTAATACCAGTTCGTCCTTTGCCGGAACAGTCTCTAAAGTATAATTCTTTTCGTCCAGCATTTTTTGTGTAAACTGGTCAATAGTAATTTGCGTCAGCACTTTTTCGTGGCCATAACCACGCCGGGGATCTTTATTGGTTTCATCAATCAAATATTGAATCGTGTTCTTGCCATCACCCACCACACTGGCGGGTGTGCGCAATGCAGCACAAATAAATTTATAGTTGATCACCAGTATCCTGAAATCAAAACCCGTAATATATTTTTCAACGATCACGCTGCGGCCATACACTTTGGCCGCTGCAAAAGCTTTCAGCGCCATTTCCCAATCAGTAATATTTGTCGTGTTGCCTTTACCGTGGTTACCATCAATTGGTTTTATCACACAAGGGTAACCAATGCTGTCTATCGCATCTTTCAATCCCTCCTCTGTTCTTACCACATCCCCTTTGGGAACAGGAATTTCCGCAGCGCCCAATAAATTTTTTGTCTCTTCTTTATCGCAGGCAATATCCACTGCAATATTTCCTGTGGTGCTGGCAATGGTTGCCCGTATCCTTTTTTGATGCACACCATAACCCAGTTGCACCAAACTATGTTTATTCAAACGAATGTAAGGGATGCCTCTCTTTGCAGCCTCATCTACAATACAACCAGTACTTGGGCCAAGCCTGGTGTCTTCCCTTATCTCTCTCAGTTTCATAATGTCTTCACCCAAATCATATTCCGCATCATCAATTAATGCCTGTGTTACCCTTACTGCAGCCCTTGCCGCATAAACGCCAGCATCCTCTTCCATATAACTGAAGCATACATAATATTCGCCTTCTTTACCCGTGCCTCTTGTACGGCCAAAGCCAGTGTCCATTCCTGCAAGTGTTTGCATCTCTAACGCAATATGTTCTATCACATGGCCCATCCAGGTACCTTCTTCCACTCTTTCAAAAAAACCGCCACGTGTACCCACGCTGCAACGGTGCTCTATCATAGTAGGAAACATTTTTTCCAAACGTTGTCTGAAACCGGCAATAGCATTAGTTGGCCGCTGTTCCATTTCTTCCAGGTCAAGTTTCATCTGAATGAGTTTGATACGGCGTACACTCCAGTAATTAGGGCCTTTCAATACTTTAATCTCAAGAATCTTCATAAATGCAGTTTTTTACCCCCTCCGCCCCCTGAAGGGGGAACTGATTATGGAGAGGATTATGTTTTAGTTTTTTGAACCTAGCTATATTCCTTTTTTATCTAAGCGCTGGCTTGTATCGCAAAGAAAATGAGAAAAGAAGTTTTCGCAGAGAAAATTGCTGCGTATTCTCTGCCTCTCATTCTCTCTGCGTTGAAAATTACCGAAATCATCTTGCTTTACAAAAAACAAAATTTGTATATTAGAGAAAATAAAATACCAGAACAGCGTTGCGGCTCCGGGGATTTTAATTTTATTCAGCAAAAGAAATTGATATGCCAAAGAACAGTCTCAAAATATTTATGTCTTATGCACATGAAGATGAGGCAATGAAAGAGGAGCTTGATAAGGCGCTTATTATACTTAAGAGAAGCAGTATGATTGAATTGTGGCAGGATCGAAAAATTATGGCAGGCGATAAATGGGATGATACCATAAAAGATGAACTGGCTATGGCAGACATTATTTTATTGCTGGTTAGTGTTGATTTTAATAATTCACAATATATCTGGGAAAATGAACTGTCTGTAGCCATGCAGCGGCAGCAAAAGGGGGAGGCGAGAGTAATTCCCGTTATCTTAAGAAATTGCGATTGGCAAAGTACACTCTATGGCAAATTACAGGCACTACCCACAGGAGCCACACCTGTAAAACAATTCGCAGATCCTGATGAAGCCTATACTGATATAGCAAAAGGGATAAGAGGCGTGGTGGAATATATGTTAAGCAAATAGTTGTTGGCAAATAAAAAACGATGGCACTATGAAAACCCCTTTCCATTGAACAGTGCATTTCTATTTTTGATTAAACCTGTCACTCTTTATGAAAAAGATTTTCTTTAATTACTCAGATGAAGCGGAAGACGGAAAGATGATGCGTAATCTTTGTCTTCATTTCTCGGTTTTAAAAGACAAGGTAGACCTGTGGCATAAAGGAAGAATTCGCCCGGGCGATGTAGTGAGTGAAACCATGTCGGGTAATTTAAATGATGCCGATGCTGTTTTACATCTCCTGAGTATATCATACGCTGCAGAAGATGATTGTATGGGGTTACTGGAGCAGGGGGTTGAAAAACACAAAAAAAATATCCCGGTGCTGTTAAGCTCATTCGATTGGGAAAGTGTAGACGCCATTAAAAAATTGCAGGAAGAATTATTACCACTCGATCATAAACCCGTTGATGTGCATCCTAATTACAATGAAGTATATACGGAGATAGTGCAAACCGTAAAAAAAGATGTACTGGGTATTGAAGGTACAAACAGGTTTACTGACAGGATCTATTATTATTTACTTGCGGCTATCGAACTTATTGCCGGGGCCTTTGTAGCGGTATGGGTAAATAATATCTTTAACCATTTGGGCATAACACTGGCCGTATTTGCCTTATTTATGATAGCCGCTTTTTTT
>Ga0068859_100000570_pt1 | contig 36747 bp, 31 predicted proteins | sample KBSSwiS22_FD_66585 | JGI IMG/M metagenome (GOLD analysis project Ga0068859, IMG submission 66585) | Switchgrass rhizosphere microbial communities from Kellogg Biological Station, Michigan, USA - KBS Switchgrass S2-2 | ecosystem: Host-associated > Plants > Roots > Rhizosphere > Soil ... | reverse complement strand
TCGCTGATCGGCAGCAGTTCGATATGCGTGAATCCCATCTCGACCACATAGGGGATCAACTGCGCGCCGAGTTCGTCCCAGTTGAGGAAGCCGCCGTCGCCGTGGCGCCGCCACGATCCGGCATGGATCTCGTAGATCGCGATTGGCTGGCGCCGCGCATCCGCGCCGCTCCAGAAGGCGCGATGTGCCGCGTCGCCCCAATTGTGCGCCAGCGGCGGCGCGACGACCGAGGCGTTCGCCGGGCGCAGCTCTGCATGGAACGCGAAGGGATCCGCCTTCAGCGGCAGGCGTGCGCCGTCGGCGCCGATGATTTCGAACTTGTACGGTTCGCCCGGCTCGACGCCTGGAACGAAGATCTCCCACACGCCGGGCTCGCGGCGATGGCGCATCACATGGCGCCGGCCGTCCCAGCCGTTGAACCGCCCGACCACCGACACGCGCCGGGCGTTGGGCGCCCACACCGCGAAATGCGTGCCCTGTGCGCCTTCGTGCCGGATCGGATGCGCGCCGAGCTTGTCGAACAGCCGCAGGTGCGACCCTTCCGCGCTGTAATAATCGTCGATCGGTCCGAGCACGGGTCCAAAGGCATAGGCGTCGTCGACCCACCAGCTGCCCCCCGCGTTGCGCGCGCGGTAGCGGACCGGGCGCGGCGCGCGGATGACGAGCCGGCCTTCGAACACGCCGCCGCGATACACGCGCGCAAGCCGGCCCGCAGGCTGGCCGTCGAGCGTGAACGCCTCGACTTCTTCGGCATCGGGAATGAAGCAGCGCGCGAAGACATCCTCGCCGTCGCAATGCACGCCCAAGACGGCGAAGGGATCGCCATGCGTCCCCGCGACAATCGCCTCGGCATCGCCGGGATTCACGTGCGGCGCTCTTCATCCATGGCGGCCACTATGCCGATTGAACGCCCCAAATGTCATGCGCATATTGGCGGATCGTTCGATCCGACGAAAACCAGCCGACGCGCGCAGTGTTGCGCACGGTCTTCGCATACCAGGCGGCCTGATCGGTCCACAGCGCGTCGATCTGCCGCTGTGCCGCGTGATAGGAATCGAAATCGGCCGCGACCATGAACCAGTCATGGTCGTAGATGCCGCCGATCAGCCCGGCATAGCGGTCGCGGTCGTCGGGTGAGAACACGCCCGACGCGATCGCCGTCAGCGCCTGGCCGAGTTCGGGCGACCGCTCGATCGCCTCGCGCGGCGAATAGCCGCCGGCGCGGCGCGCGGCGACTTCCTCGGCGGTCAGTCCGAAGATCACGATATTGTCGTCGCCGACATGGTCCTTGATCTCGATATTGGCGCCGTCGAGCGTCCCGATCGTCAGCGCGCCGTTGAGCGCGAATTTCATGTTGCCGGTGCCCGACGCCTCCATGCCCGCGGTCGAGATCTGCTCCGACAGATCGGCGGCCGGCATCATCACTTCGGCGAGGCTGACGTTGTAATTGGGCACGAACACGATCTTGAGCAGGCCGTGCACGGCGGGGTCGTGATTGACGACGCGCGCGACGTCATTCGCCAGTTTGATGATCAGCTTGGCGTTGTGATAGCTCGGCGCCGCCTTGCCGCCGAACAGCTTGACGCGCGGCTGCCAGTCGCGCTCGGGATGCGAGCGGATCTGGTCGTAGAGCGCGACCGCCTCGATGATGTTGAGCAGCTGGCGCTTATATTCGTGGATTCGCTTGATCTGGATATCGAACAGCGCGTTCGGATCGAGCCGCACGCCCATCCGTTCCCGGAGTAACTTGGCGAGCGCAGTCTTCTTGGCGAGCTTGACCGCCTTGAACCGCTCGCGAAACGCGGCGTCGTCAGCATATGGGACGAGCTCGACCAGCGCCTCGGCATCGTCGAGAAAGGCATCGCCGATCGTCTCGCGCAGCAACCCGGTCAGCTCCGGATTGCACTGGTGCAGCCAGCGACGCGGCGTCACGCCGTTGGTCTTGTTGTTGATCCGCTCGGGGAACATCTTGTGCAGATCCGCGAACACGGTCTGCTTCATCAACTCGGTATGGAGCGCGGCGACGCCGTTTACGCTGTGCGAGCCGACGAACGCCAGATTCGCCATGCGCACACGGCGCTCGCCGCTTTCGTCGATCAGCGAAACCGCCGAGATTGCCCGATCATCGAGCTTCAGGTTGCGGCGTGCATGGAGCAGCAGCTTGGCGTTGACGGCATAGACGATCTGCATGTGGCGCGGCAGCAGCCGCTCGAACAGCGGGACGGGCCAGGTCTCGAGCGCCTCGGGCAGCAGCGTGTGGTTGGTGTAGCCGAACGTGCGCTGCGTTATCTCCCACGCCTCGTCGAAAAGCAGATCATGCTCGTCGAGCAACAGCCGCATCAGCTCGGCGACCGCGACCGCGGGGTGCGTGTCGTTGAGATGAATCGCCGCCTTGTCGGGCAGCGTGCGGATGTCGCCGAAATATTGGATGTGGCGGCGGACGATGTCCTGGAGCGATGCCGAGGAAAAGAAATACTCCTGGCGCAGCCGCAGTTCCTGGCCGGCGAGGTTCGAGTCCGCGGGATAGAGCACGCGCGCGAGGCTGTCGGCCTTGTTGCTCTCGCGCAGCGCGCCGATGTGGTCGCCGGCATTGAATGCGTCGAGCAGGATCGGGTCGATCGGCACGGCGGTCCACAGCCGCAGCGTGTTGACGCGCTCGGCGCGCCATCCCACCACCGGCGTGTCATAGGCAGTGGCGACCACGCGCTCGCCGGGCTTCCACCACCGCGCATCGCCTTCGTCGAGCCCCGCGACGGGCTCGACCGTGCCGCCGAACCCGATTTCATAGCTGGCCTCGCGCCGCTCGAATTCCCAGGGATTGCCGTGCGCGAGCCAGGTTTCGGGCAGCTCGACTTGCCAGCCGTCGTGGATCTCCTGCCGGAACATGCCGTTCACATAGCGGATGCCATAGCCATAGGCCGCGACGTCGACCGTCGCCATCGACTCCATGAAGCAGGCGGCGAGACGGCCCAGGCCACCGTTGCCGAGCGCGGCATCGGGTTCGAGTTCGCGGATCAGATCGAGCTCGACGCCGAGCGACGCGAGCGCCTGGCGCATCGATTCCATGAGGCCGAGGTTCGAAACCGCGTCGCGCATCAGCCGGCCGATCAGGAACTCGAGGCTGAGATAATAGACGCGCTTGCCGCCCTCCAGATACGTCTTCTGCGTGGCAGTGATCCAGCGATCGATCACGCGATCGCGGATCACGTTGATCACGGCCGCCAGCCAGTCGTGCGGCTTGGCGGCGGCGGCGTTCTTGCCGATGCGATAGGTCAGCCGTTCGATGATCTCGGCGGCGAGCACGTCGGGTTCGGTCGCGCGCGGCGCAGGCTTCGGCAGTGACGACGTGCTCTTGATCATTCGGTCCCCCGCTCGCCTCTGCCAAGGTGCTACGTCAAGTCTCGTGCAGCGTCGAGGCCCATGATGCACTGCAACAGTACGCCGCGCGTGACCCGCCGCGATTCGCGCCGTGCCGCTGCGGAATCGGGTTTCGCCGCAGCGCCTCGAATAGGTGCATTGCGCAAAAATTGTCTCGCTTCGGGTGAGCCGGTGCAAAACTGTCTCGCCCTTTGCGCTTTACAATGCTTTATGACGAGTGATGCTATGGTCATGCCCGCGAGTGCTGATGCGGGCACGGACGCGATGGGGACAGCCGGGATGCATTGTTTCAAACTTACCGATAACGCTCGAACCGGAGGGGTGCGCCACGCCGTTGCGCTCGCCGCGATCGCGGCCTGCCTGACGGCAATGCCGGCCTGTGCCTATACCGGGCCCGGGCTCGGTCTTGGCGCGATCACTTCGGCGGTGGGCATCGTGTTCGGCATCCTGCTCGCACTGGTCGGGCTCATCTGGTACCCGATCAAGCGCGCGATCCGCATGCTGCGCGGCGGCTCGGCGCGCAAACCGGCTCCGAAACCCGCCGTGGATGCGAAGCGGGGAACTGACGAACAGGCATGATCGGCGCGCTTGCGCTGATCGCCGCCTGGATCACGGCGATCACTCTGATCCGGACGACCGGCGTTTTTGCCGCCGTGGGGCAGATGGGCCGCGCGACGCAGCGTTCGCTGCGCATCATCCGGCGCAGCCGCGTCTCCGAATGGGCGAAGGAACGCGCGATCCAGCTGGTGTCGTTCCGCATCATCGGCGCCTCGCTGGGCGTGCTGCTGCGGGTACTGCTGATCGCATCGCCGTTCGTGCTGGTGTTCGCGCTCGACGCCTGGCACCCGTTCGGAGTTCGCGCGGCGTTCGTCGACTGGCGACTGCGCCTGGTGCTGCTCGCCGCGGCGGTCGTCATCATCCTGGTCATGCGCCGGCGGCGATCGGCGAGCGGCTCGACCGACACGATGATGATGCGCGTCGGTCTGTCGAAGCCCGCGCTCGAGATCGCATTCGACATCGAACGGCAAATGTTCGCGGCCAGGGCCGGGGAGCCGGCAGAGCGCCCGGTGTTCGTTGCCGGACTCGCGCGTGCGGGCACCACGATCGTCACGCGCACGCTGCTCGGCCTCGGGGACTATGCGACCAATCGCTACCGCGATTTGCCGTTTCCGCTCGCGCCCAACCTCTGGGCGCAGCTGTCGAAGGGCATGAACCGCAAGGTGGTCGCGACCGAGCGCGGTCATGGCGACGGGTTGATGCACGACCTCGACAGCCCCGAAGCGATCGAAGAGGTGTTCTGGCTGCTCAAGGAAGGCGCGCGCTATCGCCGGCCCGATGGGCTGCACGCGGTGCAGCCCGAGCTCGACACGCTGCGCGACTTTCGCACCTTTGTCGCCTGCACCATGTTGCGCGACCGCAAGTCCGGCTATCTGTCGAAGAACAACAACAATATCCTGCGGCTCGAAGGCCTGGTCGAAGCGTTCCCGCAGGCGGTGCTGGTGCATCCGTTCCGCGAGCCGGTGCAGCAGGCGGCGTCGCTGCTCAACCAGCACGTTCGTGCCTGCGCGCTCGCCGCCGAAGACCCCGGGCGCGGCGCGTTCATGAGCGCGCTCGGCCACCACGAATTCGGCGCCGATCATCGCCCGTTCGTGCTCGGCGACGAGGTCGTGGCTGGCGACCCGGGGACGCTGGACTATTGGGTGCGGCGCTGGATCGCGACCTATCGCTTCCTGCTCGACCAGCCGGCGCCTGTCGCCGCGCGCCAGATCTTCGTAGACTATGACGATCTCGCTGCCGGACGGCTCGACGCAATCTATCGTATCGCCGGCGCGAGTGCCGAACGGGCGCCGCCGGAAGCGATGCGCCCGCCGCGCGCGCACGGCGCCGATGCAGTCGATCCTGCGCTCGGCGCCGAGGCGGCGGCGCTGCACACGCGGCTGGTCGCACGGGCGGTTGCCTGAGCCCGCCGGCCGTCGCGGCTAGGAGCGTCCGACGATCTCGTGTACGCCCGTCCGCGAACGGCAAGATCGGACCGGGCATCATTGGCTAGGAAGCAGATCGACCCGGGCCGGCGTCTGGAGATCGGACGCGAGCGTCGGTCGCGGACCAGGGCCAGGATCGTCGCCGCCGCGTTCGACGTGTTCGGCGATGCCGCTGGCCTGTACGCCCGGATCGAGGACGTCGCGGATCGCGCCGGGGTCACGCGCGCGACCTTCTACAACCATTTCACGGGAATGGCCGAGCTGCGCGAAGCGCTGACGGTCGAGGTTACGCACGACTTCCTGCTGGCCGTAACGGAGACGATCTCGCAAATGCCGGACGCGCGCGATCGCTCGGCCTGCGCGGTGCGCTTCTATTTGCGCCGTGCGCGCACCGATCGGCGCTGGGCATGGTCGATGATCAACCTCAGCGCGGGCGGGCTGATCTTCGGAGCCGAGACGTTTCGCCAGGCGGAGCAGACTATTCGCGAAGGCGTGCAGGAGCGGGCCTTCCCGATACCATCGGTCGAGCTGGGCCGCGATCTGCTGTTGGGAACCACCCTCGCGGCAATGGGAGCGATCGTGCGCGGCGGTGCCGCCGAGGAGTATCCCGAGGCAGTCGCGGGGGCCATTCTCTTCGCTCTCGGCGTGCCGCTGGAGGAAGCGCAGGCGCGCGCCCAACGGGCGCTCCCAACGCTCGCCTGCGCTTTCAATAATTGACAGTTTGTCAAAATCGAATTAGCCCTCCCGAGATAAACGGATCGCCCGATGTCGAACGACGGCGATCAATGGGAGAGGCGATATGGACGCGACTGCGACGGACAGCGGCACCTTCGACGCGGCGATCAGCGCGATGCAGTCCGCGATCGGCGCGGAAAACGTCCTGACTCGCGACCTGGCTGACTATGGCGATCCCTTCGGCCCGCCCGGCGACTGGTATCGTCCGGGTGCCGTCCTGCTTCCGGGCAGCGTCGAGGACGTCCAGGCGATCCTGCGGATCGCCAATGCGCACCGCACGCCGGTGTGGACCAGCAGCCAGGGCCGCAACAAGGGCTATGGCGGCGGCGCGCCACGTGTCTCAGGAAGCTTCGCGGTAAGCCTGCGACGGATGAATCGCGTGCTCGAGGTCGACGAGGAGAATTGCATGGCGCTGGTCGAACCCGGTGTCCGCTTCTTCGACCTCTACGATCATCTCCGCAGGACGGGATCGAAGCTGTGGATGTCGGTGCCCGATCTCGGCGGCGGCAGCGTGATCGGCAACGCGCTCGAACATGGTGTCGGCTACACGCCGATCGGAGACCATTTTGCGCAGCATGTCGGCATGGAAGTCGTGCTCGCCGACGGCGAGATCCTGCGCACGGGAATGGGCGGCATGTCCAATCCGCACAATTGGCTGATCTATCCGCACAGCTGCGGGCCATCCTGGGATGGCATGTTCAGCCAGTCCAATTTCGGCATCGTGACCAAGATGGGCGTCAGCCTGTTTCCCGCTCCCGAAGTCTATGCGCCCGGGTGGTTCACGCTCGACAATGAAGCGCACTTCGACACCTTCCTCGACGTGTTGCGCCCGCTGATGATCGACGGCACGATCTCCAATCAGCCCATGATCATCAACGCGGTCTGCGCGGCGAGCGCGTTCTGGGAGCGCGAGCACTGGTACCAGGGCGCGGATCCGATTCCCGAGCAAGTGATCGACCGGATCGCGGCGACGCCGGGGTTCGGACGCTGGGTCATGCGCTTTGCGCTCTACGGCGACGCGCCGGTGGTGGCGCACAACCGCGCCAAGATCGAAAAGGCGTTCTCGGCGATTCCCGGTGGGGCGGTGACGTTCGAGACGTTCGACGGGCGCAACCTGCCGGAGCTCGACAATCCGCACCACCGCGTCCAGGCGGGAATTCCCTCGATGGCGCTCGACCAGATGACGCGCTGGTACGGCGGGGAGGAGGGCGGTCACATCGGCTTTTCCTGCGCCATGCCGATCGCCGGCAAGGACGGCACCGCGATCCGCGACTTGACGCGCGGCATGCTCAACGAACGCGGGCTCGATTATTCGGCGGCGATCATCGTCGGCAAGCGCAGCATGATCCACGTCGCGCTGGTGGTGTTCGACACCGGGAACGAAGCCCAGACACGCGAAGCCTATGCCGCGACCAAGGCCATGCTCGAGCCCGCGGCGCGGCTCGGCTATGGCGAATATCGCAGCCACCTCGACTTCATGGACGAAGTCGCCGCGCTCTATGATTTCAATGACAATGCCCAGCGCCGCTTTGCGGAACGGATCAAGGATTGCCTCGACCCGAACGGCATTTTGTCGCCGGGCAAGCAAGGCATCTGGCCTGCGGGGTTCAGAGCAGTTGCATGAACTAGCCAGGTCGCACAGATCCTCAGAATTTGCACCACTCGTTGGGATGCGACCTGAAGGTCTGCTTGTCGGCACAGCCAACACGTTGCAAACTCTCTTCGGGAGTTGGGGGTTTAGGCGTGTCGAACGTTACGGATTCGGTTTGGCTTGCAGCCCTAGCTACAGAGGCAAGCGAACATCCTGCGTGGCGTGAATATTCGGCCTTTGCCGATAGCCGATCGCGAGGTCTGCGCACTGAGGCACTTCGGCATCTCAGTCGCTTCATTCAAGCTGCTAACGCTTGGAAGTTCGAAGAGCGCCTTGGATTTAGTCGCTGGCTGCTCCGTAAAGGAGGTTGGTCTGGCGATTTGGGAATAGCATCACCTCAACCACTCCATGCCAATCTACTCGTGCCGACCATCAGGCAATGGTTGGAACAGGAGCCGACGATGGCCGAGGCTCACCTTTGGCTCGGGTTGCTACGATGCGATGATCCATCGGAGCACCTTGCCGATGCGTTAAAGTTGGACCCCAACTGTGAGCAGGCTCGGCAGGTCCTTGTGGAATGGATAATCGGCGACATCGAATACAATCAGCACGAACTGCCCAGCTTCTATATCCACGACCCAAGAGAGGATTTGGCAGCGCTCGACCGAGCCGCCGACTTGCTGGCTGGCGCTTCCACCTCAGAGGAGACTTTTCGCCAGAAGCTAGAGATCGCTGAACTTCGCCGTCGCGCAGAAGGTTGGCTCGCGGCGCATCCTCTTCCGGGAGATTTTGCCAAACACTAGGTGTCCGCGTTCCACCCTTCTCGGACGATCGATCGGCCCGGTTTCGGAGAACCTAGGGCAGCCGGCCGTGTTACGCCGCCGCCTTCTCCGCCCGCGCACAAACGATGATCTCATAGTTCGGATCGTCGTAATCCAGCGCCTCGCGCGAAATCTCGCTCCACCCCAGCCCGTGGAGATTGGCGCAGGCGCTCATCACATTGCCATAGGTCGATACCTGCACTTGCGGCTTGCCGAACACATCGGCGAACAGCCGGCGCGTCGATTGCGACGTGAAATGCCAATATTCGCCCCAGTCGTCGACGCCCTCGCGCCGCGCGACGCGCGACATGCCGTGCGAGGTTGCGAGCACCACGCCACCGGGCTTGAGGATGCGGTGCATCGTGCGGATCGCCGCCGGCACGTCCCAGATCATCTGCAGCGTCTGGGTGATGATGATGCAGTCGAAATGGTCGTCGGGAATGTGCGGCGCGTCGGTCAGGTCGGCGACGATCGTCGCCTTGGGATTGCCCGGCACATAGTTGAGCACTTGCGGGTCGGTGACCCGCTCGCCGCCGAACTTGAGCGAATAATAGGGGTCGCCCATCTCCAGCGTGCGCCCGCGCACGTCGGCCGCGTTCGCGCCCAGGAACGCCTCGATATAATAGCGTTCGATCGTCAGCAGGTCGCGATCCTTGCCGAAGATCGGGCTGATCGGAGTCAGCCGGTCGAGACTGCCGAAGGTGACGCTGCCGACCGGCACGCCCTGCAGCTTGAATCGCCGTTGCTGCGCGCGGATCTGCTCGCGCAGCGCCAGCGGCAGCAGCACGGTCGCCGCGCCGCGGACCGCATCCCTGATCTTGGCCACGACGGGCATCAGCGTCTCTCCGGCAAAAGCAATTTCCCGTCGGTCGGGTACGGCTCAGGCGAGCCCCAGCCGCGCCTTTTGTTCGACCATCACGTCGTCGATGATCTCGTCGAGCGAGCGGCGCGGGCGGAAGCCGATGAAGCGCTCGAGCTTGGACACATCGGGCACGCGCCGCGCCATGTCCTCGAACCCGACGCCATAGGCTTCGCTATAGGGGATCAGCTTGATCGGCGAATCGCTGCCGGTCTTTTCCTTGATCCGCTCGGCGAGCCCCTGGATCGTGACTTCCTGATCGTTGCCGACGTTGAAGATCTGGCCGATCGCCTTGGGTTCGCCCAGCAGGCGGAACAGCGCTTCGACAGCGTCATAGACGTGCCCGAAGCAGCGCGACTGTTCGCCGGTACCATATACGGTGAGCGGTTTTCCCTGCAGCGCCTGGTTGACGAACGACGGCAGCACCATGCCGTAATAGCCGGTCTGGCGCGGTCCGGTGGTGTTGAACAGCCGGACGATGATTACGTCGATCTTGTCCTCGTGCGCGTAGGACAGGCTCAGGCACTCGTCCAACGCCTTGGCGATCGCATAGGACCAGCGCAGGTTCGCGGTCGAGCCGAGCAGCAAGTCGTCGTCCTCGGAGAAGGGCGTCTTGGTGGTCTTGCCATAGACTTCGGAAGTCGAGGCGATCACCACCAGCTTGTCGCGCAGCGATGCAGCGTGGAGCACATTTTCGGTGCCGTTGACGTTGGTGTGGATCGACAGGCTCGGCTGCTCGAGAATCAGCTTCACGCCCACCGCCGCCGCGAGATGGAAGATCGCGTCGCATTCCTCGACCAGCTCGTGCACCAGCGAGGCATCGCGCACCGAACCGATCACCAGCCGGAAGCGTGGATCGTCCTTGAGATGCTCGATGTTCGCCATCGCGCCGGTCGACAGATTGTCGAGCGCGACGACCGAATGGCCTTCGAGCAGCAGGCGATCGGCGAGGTGCGATCCGATGAATCCTGCACCGCCGGTAATCAATATCTTCACTGAAGCCCCCTCAGCTTGGTCAATACACGCTCGTCGCCGCGTGCCTCGGCGGCATCGCGGACGACATCGAGATATTGCGCGATTACGACATCTTCACGCCAATGTTTCTCGAAAGATTGCCGCGCGTCCAGCCGCAACCGTTCGCGCAGTTCGCGATCCTCGTCCAGCCGCGACACGAGCGACACGAGTTCCTCGCTGTCCTTGAACAGCAATCCGCCGCCTTTGCCAGCGATTTCGGGGAAGGGGCCGATGTCGCGCGCGAGCACCGGCGTGCCCAGGCGGAACGCTTCGATCAGGATGATGCCGAAGGTTTCGTAGCAGACCGAGGGCACGATCAGCGCTTCGGCGCCGCGATAATAGGCCGAGACGCGGTCGCTCGGCACCGCGCCGACGAATTTCACGCGCGGCATCCCCGCGGCGAGCGCGCGCAGTGCGCCTTCGTAGGTGCCAGAACCCACGATCACCAGGTCCGGCCCTTCGCTGCCGGCGAACGCCGGAATCACGTCCTGCAGGCCTTTGATCTTCTCGAGCCGGCCGACGAACAGCAGATAGGGCTTCTCGGGCTGATAGGGTGGGGTGTCGTCTTGCGCGAGGTCGGGCAGGAAATAGGGCACCACCGTCATGTCGGGCGCGAAGCCGAACGCGGCGTGCTTCGCCTTGCTGAACGCGCTCTTGGCGATGAACCGGTCGACATGGTGCAGGTTGCGCTCGAGCAGCCCGGTATGCCGCCAGATCTGCGGCGGCCGATTGTAGGTGAGCTGGCAGCGCACGCAGCGCCGTTCCTCGCAAAGCTCGTGGTTGTCGCGCCACAAGACATGCGTCGGGCACACCAGCCAATGCTCGTGCGCCTCGTAGATTTTGACCGCATTGCCCATCGCCAGCAGGCCCGGCCCGCCGATCAGCGACACATTATGGTACCAAAGCACATCGAACGCGCCGTCGCGCATCACCGCCTCGAGCTCGGACTTTTTGAGCGCCGGCCGGCCGAGCTGTTGCGTGAGCAGTGGCGAGATCAGGCCTTGACGTCGGAGCGCAATGGTCTTCACGAGTGGGTCGGCCGGACAGGGGGCCGGCTCCTTGCCGGCGAGCGAGACATAGGCGTCGCGGTCATGCACCACGGTGACGTCGCATCCGACCCGCGCCAATGCCGTCGCCAGCCGGTTCACGCCGATCCCGTCTCCGCCGAAATTATACGGCGGATAAAAGGTCGTGAACATGCCGATACGGAGCGGGTCCTGCATCACTGTCTCACGCCGCTTTCGGGGGATCGAGCCAGCTGCCGAGCTTGACACCGATCAGCTCCTGCAACAGCAGCACGTCGTCGCGCAGCGCATCGGTCAGCCGCGCGCGCGCGGCGCGCGACATCTCGGGCTTGACCGTGTTGCTGCTCGATATGCGGTCGCGCACCCGCCGGCGGAGCTGCTTGGGGATCAGCAGCGCGGCGGTGCGCGTGAGCAGGTTTTCCTGCATCACCAGCCGCTGCAGCGCGGCGTTGCGCGGCACGCCGCCGGGGTTGGCGTGCCCCAGCTTCGGTACGAACGCAGTGTCGGCGCCGATGAAACCCTGGAACTCCTGCATCAGCTGCTCGGGGCGCTCCTCGAGATCCTCGAACAGCGCGATCTTGATCTGCTCGCGCGGGAAGTGACGCAGGAAGCGCGCGATCTGCTCGCCATAGCGCGGGAAGCTGCTGTACTGGAACAGCGGCTGCCAGCCGCGCGCGGCGCGCTCGGGCTCGGCGTCGAGCGCGGCGTCGAAGCTTTCGAGCGGCTCGATCATGTTCGCCCGCGCATAGAGATAGTGCGAAAAGGCTTGCTCGATCGGGTTGCGCAGCACGGCAAGCAGGCGCGCATCGGGCAGCCGCGCCGCGATTCCGGCGGGCGCCTTCTCGACATAGAGATAGAGCGGCGAAGCCTCGCCAATGATCGAACCCTCCGGTGCCGCTGCGAACAGTGCCTCGTAATCGTCGAATTTGGTGATCGAATTATTGATGAACTCGGCCCCGGGGCCCTGCACGTCCAGCTTTTCGTCCTCGAACGCGAAAAAATTGGTCTCCTTGATCGCGCTCATGAAGACCTGCGGGTGCTGCTTGAACCCGCGGTACAGCGTGGTGGTACCGGAACGTGCCGCACCGATCACGATAAAATGCGGCAATCGACCCATTGCGCGGTTACCCCCCAAGGAAGCGATAGCGCCCCTTGCCGTTGAATGTCAGCACGTTCATCGCGCAAAAGTGTAAATTGCAAGAGTTCGGGGCAACACTTCATGCGGGACATCGTCGTCGGATCGGGGCCGAGCGGAGTCGCGGCGGCAATGGCGCTGCTCGAACGCGGCCGCTCCGTGACGATGATCGACGTCGGCCTCGCGCTCGAGCCCGATCGCGAAGCGCTCCGCGCGCGGCTCGGCGCCGCGCCGCCGGCCGAGTGGAGCGATGCCGATCGCGCCGCGCTCGCCGGCAACCGCCTTGCCCATGCCAGCGACACGATGCTCGCGTTCGGCTCGGACTTCATCATGCGGCGGCCACAGGGCCAGGCCGATTGGGATGGACCGGCGGCGGTCCACGACCTCGCGCCGTCGTTCGCGCGCGGCGGGCTGAGCAACGGCTGGGGCGCGGCGACTTTGCCCTATCGCCAGGAGGATATCGCCGACTGGCCGATCGGCATCGCCGAACTCGCGCCGCATTACCGTGCCGTCGCGCGGCTGGCGAAGACGACGGGCGGCACCGACGACCTCACGCCGCTGTTCCCAGCGTTGCCGCCCGAGGAGGAGCGCTTCCTGCCGATGAGCCGCCAGGCCGAACAGCTGCTCGCGCGCTTCGGGCGCAACCGCGCCGCGCTCGAACGCGCCGGCGTGCGCGTCGGGCGCGCGCGCCAGGCCGTCGCACCCGATTGCCGCCGGTGCGGGCAATGCCTCCACGGCTGCCCTTATCGGCTGATCTTCACCGCCGGTGACGCGCTGGCGTCGCTCCAGGCCAGCGAGCGCTTCACCTACCTTCCGCACCATTATGTCCGAAGTTTCGCCGAAACCGGCGGCAAGGTTGCGGTCGAGACCGACAACGGCCGGATCGAGGGCGACCGCCTGTTCCTCGGCGCCGGCGTGCTGCCGACCGCGCTGATCACGTTGCGCGCGCTCGGGCGCGACGCCGGGCCAGTCGCGATCAAGGACAGCGCGCACCAGTATCTGCCGATGCTGCACCCCTGGTCGGCCGGCCGTCCCGATCGCGAGGCCAGGCACACGCTCGCGCAACTATTCGTCGAGATCACCGATCCTTCAGTGTCGCCGCACACTGTCCACGCGCAGATCTACACGCACAACGACACCTATGCGCCCGATATGCGGCGCCGCTTCGGCCCGCTTGCCGGGCTCGCCGAGCCGCTGATCCAGTTGATGAGCAGGCATCTCGTGGTGGCGCAGACTTTCCTGCACTCGGACGATTCCTCCAGGATCGCGGTCCGGCTCGACGCCTCCGGCCGCCTCGGCTTCGAGGCGATCGCCAATCCCGCGCAACCCGCCGCCCAGGCCCGCGCGGCCTCGGCAGTCGCGCGCGCCGCGCGCCGCATCGGGCTGCTCCCGCTGATGCCGCTGCTGCGCGCGGGACGGCTGGGCAGCAGCTTCCACTGCGGCGGATCCTTCCCGATGTGCGCCGCACCGGGGCCGATGGAAACCGACGCCCTCGGCCGCCTCCACGGCTTCGAGCGCGTCCATCTGATCGACGCCTCGACCTTCCCGAGCATTCCCGCGACGACGATTACCTTGTCGGTCATGGCCAATGCGCATCGGATTGGTGCGATGGCTTAGCTGCGTTCGTTCGCCAGAGCGGGAGACAGCGAAATCCTGACCGGAGCGGGGCGGGATGAATCCCGCGTCGACAAGCGTGTCCTTGTCGTCCCGGGGGAGAGGACGCTCCAGCAGCTGCTGGAAGTTGCAATGTAGGACTATTCACAATACGCCCAGAGCATGGAACAAACAAAGAACGAAACGGCGCCTCTCGATCAGATGCCGTGGAGCCGCGTAGCGAGCGGCGGGGCGTTTATTGCGGCGGTTTGGACGCGGATCGGGGCGGCGGTCGCATGCGCTCGATGGAGAGCGAAACTTCGCCTCGCGCGTTGGGCAGCGCCGAAATTCTCGCGCGGAATGGCGCCTCTTTGTTCCAAAGGAAACGCGACGGACGGCGCCGAATGGCAACCGTCAAGTTGGTCAACTTCGTTGGATTTGCCGGCGGCGGACTGCGTCGCGTGGCAACCGTCAAGTTGGTCAACTTCGTTGGATTTGGTGGCGGCGGACGGCGTCGCGTGGCACCCGTCAAGTTGGTCAACTTCGTTGGATTTGGCGACAGCGGACGGTGTCGCATGGCAACCGTCAAAATGGTCAACTTCGTTGGACTTTCCGGCCGCCGCATGGACATCCCATCCGGCGCGGGCGCGCCGCGCGTACCGATCAGCGATACCGCCAGCGCAGATAGTCGCCGATGACGCCGAGTGCGCGATCGAGCCCGATCCTCGGGGCGATCAGCTCGCGCGCGGCACGATCGCCGTGCGCAGTGGCGCGAGCGGCGAACAGCTTCGGGCTTGCCGCGGCGGGGCGGTAGAGCGTCGGTTTGCCGCGCGCCATCCAGCGCATCGCGCGCCGGCGCAGCATCAGCAGCCGCTCTTCGCCGATGCGCTTGCGGATACGATCGATCATCGGGCGGATCACCGGCGCCTGCGCGATCCGCATCGGATCGCCGATCAGCGCGCGCAGTCCGGCCTTGCGCGGCGCGGGGGCGGCACCCGAAAGCTTGGGGATCGGCTCGCTGACGACCGTGCCGCCGCACGCCGCGGCATAGCCAAGGAGCAGGTCGCGCCAGCGGAACGGCGCCGGACCAGTGACGATGAACCGCCCCGTCGCGGCATCGGCCAGGCTCGCCGCGAGCAGCGCATCGACTGCGTCGTCGACATAGACGCCGTTGCACAGGCTCTCGTTGGGCACGGCGACACTTCCGGCCTGGAGCCGCTCGGCGAACTCGTCGGTCCACAGCCGCGAGAAGGGGCCGTAGACGTTGGTGAATTGGAGCAGCGCGACGCCCATGCGACTGCCCTCGGCAAGACGCTCCAATGCGACTTCGGTGGCGCGCTTCCAGACCTTGTACTCGTGCCCCGGTCCGTCGCTCGGCGACTCCTCGGTCAAATCCTCGCCCGGCCAGCCGTCATAGACGGCGATCGAGCTGGCGTGGACGAACCGCGAGACGCCTGCGGCCAGCGCGGCCTGCGCGAGCTGCTCCGCCGCTGCCGCATTGGCCTCGGCGGGCGCGGACAAATCATAGGCGAGATTGATCACGCAGTCCTGCCCGGCGACCAGCGCTGCCGGATCGTTGCCGGCCGCCACCAGCGCCACGCCGCACCGCGCGATCCGCGCCGCGCGCCGCAAGTCGCGCGCCGCCGCGGTCACCACTGCGCCTTCCTCCGCGAGCCGTTCGACCAGCCGCGCGCCGATGAACCCGGTCGCGCCGCTGACCAGCACGCGGCGGCCCGCCAGCGCGGGGAAGTGCCGCGCGTCCTCGAGTTCCCACGGGTGCCGCAGCCGCTGCGCGACTACGCCGGCGAGCAGCCCGGCGATCGCGGGCGAGGGGGCAGGGGCGGCGCGCCGCGCGGGAATCGCTGCCGTGATGCGGTCCCGGTCGCCGGCCACGACGATCGTATTGTCGAGCTGGCGCAGCCGGCTGACTTCGATCCGGCCGGAGGCGCTTGCCGCCGAGAACAGGATCTCGGCCTCGCTGTCGGGCCCGCCGAGCCCGTCGTGCCTTACCGCGTCGAGCGTGATCGGCCCCAGCCAGTGCTCGACCAGGTCGATGCATTCGGCGCCGAGCGTGGCAAGCGCGCCGTCCGTGGGTGCCCGTTCCGGCAGCGCGCCCCAGCAGATATCGATGCGCAGCGGACTCCCAAGGCTGCCCGCGCGGATCGCCCACGCGATCTTCCTGGCGAATGGCGCGGCGCGCAGCGCCATCAGCGGGATTTCCGCGCGGCGAGGACTTCCTCATAGAAGCGCTCGAACAGCGTGTGGACGTGCTCGGGCTCGAACCGCGGTTCGCCGCTGCGCGCCGCCGCTGCATCGGCCAGCCGCTGGCGCAGCGCGTCGTCGTGCGCGAGTTCGAGCACATGGCCGGCGAGCGTCTCGACATCGCCGATCCGCGCCAGCCGCCCTACGCTGTCGTCGACCAGTTCGCACACACCGCCGCAGTCGGTGGCGATCACTGGCAGGCATTGGCGGAACGCTTCGACGATCGTGATCGGCAGCGATTCCCAGCGCGACGGCAGCAGGAACAGATCGGCGGCAGCCATATAGGTCGCCGGTTCGTTGCTATGCCCGACGAACCGCAGCCTGTCCGCGACCCCGGCCGCCTCGGCCCAGCCGCGCGCCTCGTCGCGTTGCGGGCCGTCACCGACGACTGCGAAACGGATGGTGGGATCGGCGGCGGTCACGCGGCGGACGATCTCGACCAGATAGTCGATGCCCTTCTGGTGTGCGAGCCGTGCGACGGTCAGCACCAGGATGCGTCCGTCGGGTCCGAGCAACTCGCCGCGGATCTCCGCGACGGCCTCGGGCGCCGGCGCCGCCACCGGTTTGATGCCGAGCCCGATCACGTGCAGCCGCTCGCGCGGCACGCCGCCGGTGGTCGCCAGGTCTTCGGCGCTGCGATGGCTCGGCGTGATCAGCCTGGTCGCGACCATCCGTCCGATCCGCCCGAACTCGCGGATCCGCTCCGGGTTCGAGCCGTGGAAGCTCAGCACCACCGGGATTCCCGTGCCGATCGCCGCCAGTCCCACCACCAGCCCCGGCGCGCTTTCGTGGGCATGGATCAGCTCGATCCTGCGCCGCTTCAGTTCTGGACGCAGTGCCGCGGCGGCGCGCGCGAGATAGACCAGCCGGCGGGGCAGGGGGCCGCCTTCGGCCGCGACATTGTGCACGTCGATCGGCACGAAGTTCGGATCGGCGAGGTCGGACCAGGGGCCCGGCGTGCCGCCGAGAGTGACGTCGTGCCCGCGCTCGCGCAGCCAGCCCGCCAGGTCGATCACGTGCCGCTGGATCCCCCCGGGCACGAATCGCGTGCAGGTCTGCAGGATGCGCATCGCGCCTCAGGCTTTGGTCACATGCGCTGCCCGGATCCCGCTGCGCTCCATCACGTTGCGCGTGTCGATCACCAGCCGGGCGTGCTCCGCCACCAGCGCATAGTCGACTGCCTTATGATCGGTGGCGACGAGCACCGCGTCATACCCCGCCAGCGTCGCACCATCGAGCGCGATCGATTCGCGGCCCGCCAGCGATGCATGCTCGCGCGTCGACGGCACGGTCGGGATGTGCGGGTCGTGATAGTCGCAAACCGCACCGCGCGCCTCGAGCAAGTCGATCAGCACCAGCGATGGGCTCTCGCGCAAATCGTCGACGTCGGCCTTGTAGGCGAGGCCGAGCACCAGGATGCGCGACCCGTTGAGTGCCTTGGCAAAGCGCAGGTTGAGCGCGTCTCCGAGTTTGTCGACGACATGCTTCGGCATCGCGGTGTTGACCTGGCCGGCGAGCTCGATGAACCGCGTCTCGACGCCGACTTCGCGCGCCTTCCAGGTGAGGTAGAAGGGGTCGATCGGCACGCAATGCCCGCCGAGTCCGGGACCGGGATAAAAGGCCTTGAACCCGAACGGCTTGGTCGCCGCGGCATTGATCACTTCCCACACGTCGATGCCCATCGCGTCGTAGACGACCTTCAGTTCGTTGACCAAGGCGATGTTGACGGCGCGGAAGATGTTCTCGGTGAGCTTGGCCGCTTCGGCCGCCGCGGCGCTGCTCACCGGCACGACCTGGACGATGATCTGCTCATAGAGTGCGACGGCGGCGGCCAGCGAACCGGCGTCGTCGGCGCCGACGATCTTGGGAATGGTCTTGGTCGAATAGCTGTGGTTGCCTGGGTCCTCGCGCTCGGGCGAGAAGGCGATGAAGCAGGTCTGACCGACCACGCCGCCCTTGGCCTCGAGCGCGGGCTGGACGATCTCGCGCGTCGTGCCGGGCCAGGTAGTCGATTCGAGCACGATCAGCTGGCCCGGGCGATAGGCTGCCGCGATGCTCGCAACGGTCGCTTCGACAAAGCTGAGGTCGGGATCGCGATTGGCCGTGAGCGGCGTCGGCACGCAGATCATGATCGCGTCGGGCTCGCCCAGCCGCGTGAAATCGGCGGTGACTTCGAACTGGCCCTTGGCGATCGCTTCGGACGCCGCGGCGGGATCGAGATAGTTGATCACTTGCTCGCCGGCGGTGATCCGCTGGACGCGCTGCTCGTTGATGTCGAAACCGATCACCTTGAAGCCCGCACCGGCGCAAGTGATTGCGAGCGGTAGGCCGACATAGCCCATGCCGACGATCCCCACCGTCGCGTTGCGCGCGCGCAGCCGATCGGCCAGCGCCTGTGCTGCCTCGGATACGCCTAACTGTTCGTCGTACACGCCGCCCCCCTTATGTCACTGCTGGCACATTGCGTTGCCGTCCCGCGAGCCACAACAAGTCTTCGCGCAGGCTCGAATCAAAGATCAGGCCCAGCGCGGCAAAGGCTATGCTGCCCGCCGCGGCTTCGAGCCAGGGATTTGCCAGCGCCGTGAGCCGCGCGGCGGTCAGCACCACCGCCGCGGCGACCATCGGCGCCACGCACGGCTTGAACGGCACATGGCGCCCGCGCCGGTCGGCGAGGAACTGGCTGCTCAACCACACGGCGACACACGCCAGCGTCATCGCTGCCGCCGCGCCCTTGGCGCCCAGCAACGGGATGAACGCAGCGCTGGCGACCAGCGCAACGACTACGCCGAGCGCCTGCGACTTGAGCATGTCGCCGGCGTGTTCGGCGGCGACCAGCAGCCAGCGCGCATGGCCCGAGAGCAAGGTGAGCGGGAAGGTCCACACCAGGATGATGAACGGTATCGACGCGCGGTAGAAGCCCTGGCCGAACAGCAACGGCAGCAGTCGCGGCGCCGCGAGCGAAAGCGCAAGCGCCAGCCCGATCCCGCCCCAGCCGGTGATGCGGATCGACAGGCGCAGCAGCGTATCGTCGTGCGCGCCGCCGCTGTGGATGCGCCGCGCGATCACGGGAAACAGGTTGAAATGATAGATCCAGCTGAACGTGACCAGCGACACGCCCAGCCGGTGCGCCGCGCCGAAATAGGCGGTCTGCTCCATGCCGGCGAGCGGCGTGAGCACGAACAGCGGCACGAATTGCGTCGCCGCCCAGCAGATCGCCCCGGCACCGATCGGCAGTCCTTCGCGCGCCAGCCCGATCAGCGCTTCGCGGCTGAACGACAGTCGCGCCGGCGTGACCAGCAAATGCTGCATCAGCAGCAGATAGCCGGTGGTACATGCGACCGAGACGATCTCGGCGATGCCGACCAGCTGGGTGTTCGCGTCGCCCCGGACGGCGAGCACGACGATCAGCATGAACACGCCCATGCGGATGACTTGCGAGACCACGACATGGCTCATCTGGCCGCGTGCCTGGAACAGCCAGTCCTGCTTGAACGGCAGCAGCAGCACGCTCAGCGACGTCGCAGCGACGAGGTAGAGCGCCGTGCGGTCGTGCGCCGAGAAGGCGGCGAGCAGGAACATCGCCGGCGCGACGCACAGCGCCAGAATCATCTGCGCGACGGGGATCTGCGCCGCCAGTTCGCCCGCGCTGGCGACGCGCTGGCTCAGCCGGCGGACACCGACGGCACCGAGTCCGCCGTCGATGATCAGCCAGGCGAACGACGACAGGCCGAGCGCATATTCGACCGCGCCATAGTCGGACCGCGACAGCCGCCGGGCAAGCGCGGCGAATGCGATGAACGCGATTCCCTTGGTGAGCACCTGGCCGACGCCGAGCAGCCCGAGGTTGCGGATCATCGCGAAACGCGCGTTGCCGCGATTCTCGGGTGCCGTGGCGTCCATTCAGCGCTTGGCCTTCGACCGGAACACCCAGATCGCACCGTCGCCGAGCGTGCCCGGGAAGGTCGCGACGCGGTCGAAGTCGCGCTGGATCTCGCCCATCACTTCGCCGCGCGCGCCGAGCGTCTGGTGCGGGAACGCGACCAGGATCCAACTGGTCGGCGCCGACGCGCGCAGAGCGTGCAGCTGGTCGAGCGAGTTTGCCTCGGACCAGCCTGGGCGATAATAGCGGTCATAGGCAAAGGCGGCGAGGCCCGTCGCGCCTACTTTGTCGCCCGGCTGCAGCCGCTGCGCCACCCAGTCTCGCGCGCCGATGAAGTCCTGCTTGGGCGCGGTATAGTTGCGCGCCAGCAACCCGATCGAGACGATCACCATCGCCGCTGCGCCGCCGCGCACCAGCCACGTGGCGAGCGCATCGGGCTGTGCCAGGCGCGCCTTGCCTGCGACCCAGCGGGCGATCAGCACCACGCCGAGTACGATCAGCGTGTAGATGAACCCGATCTCGGTGAAGAAATAGCGCGGCCAGATCCGGAAATGCAGCAGGCGCAGCAGCAGCATCGTCAGCGGGATATGCACCAGATAGACCAGCAGGATCACCGGCTGGCGCCGCGCGAATCCGATCGCTCCGACAAGCACGACGAATCCCGCGGCGACGACGAGCAACGGCACCAGCGGGTTGGTCGCCGACAGCGAGTTGCCGATCTCCTGCACCGCGCGCAGCGGGTTTTGCCATTCGGCGAGCGCTTGCCCGCTCGCCGCCGTCTTGGCCGACACGCTCCCGACAGTGTGCACAGCCTGTGCGATCACCGGCAGGTGCAACAGCACCGCGAGCGCGATCGCGAGCGTGCCGCCATAGGCGAGCTGCAGGAACGGGAAGCTCCGGCGTTCGCGCAGCGCTGCGAGCCACAGCCCGAGCGCGACCACGCCCAGCGCCGCATAGAGGAAGGCAGCCGAGAGATGCGTGTAGATCGCCGCCGCGGCGAGGACCGCGAACCAGGTCCAGGTGCGCCAGCGCGGCCGTGCGAGCCCGTCCTCGAACGCGAGCAGAGAGGCCGCGGTGAAGAACAGCAGCATCGTATAGCCGCGCGCGTTCTGCGAGAACCAGACGTGGTGGAACGACAGCGCGAGCAGCAGCGCGACGAGCAGCGACGGCCAGCGATCGAGCGCCCGCCGCGCCATCAGCCAGCACACGACGATGCTGCCGAGCCCGAACAGAAGCGCCGGGAGCCGCACGCTCCAGGCATGCTCGCCGAACAGCAGCAGGCTCAGGTGCACGAGCACGCTGTAGAACATGTGGTTGTTGAGCGAATCGAACGTGGCGATCAGCTGGGCGAACGGCAGCCTGGCGAAGGTCACGACGGTGACGATCTCGTCATACCACAGGCTGCTGTCGAGTCCCGGCAGGCGCGCCGCCAGCGCGACCGCGACGACCAGCGCGATCGCGATCCATTCCCACCGCGCGATCGCTGGCGGCGGTTCCGCTTGGAGCCGCAAGGAAAGTGGAAAGACTTTGACGCGCACTGTCACCCCCGTCGAGCGGAATATCCGAATTATGCTCGTGCGCAAGCAATCTTGCTGCGGCGCAATAGTGCCGGGGTCGCGATCAGGCCAGCAATCTCTCACGCTTGACTGTACCGGCTGATCCAGCGCGGCACATGCAATTGACAAGGCGATATGAGTTGGGAAAGGCCGCTGCGGCGCAGCAGGGTGCTGCGCTCTCGGGGAGCCTGCGAATCTTGCGTATCGATCCGCTTCCCACAGGCTCGCCGATCGCCTGGGCTGCCGCGACGTGGCAGCGAATAGCGCAGCTTCTGCCATCGCTGGTGATCGTCGCCGGCGGCGCGCCGATCGTAATCGGCGCGGCCGGGACGCCGCGGATCGCGCGACTGTTCGGCCCTTGGCGAGTCGGCTCGTCGCTCGACACGGTCAATTCGTTCCTGCCGGTCTGGCTGGTGACCGTCGCGGCGGGAATGCTGCTCGCGGTCGCGTTGCGCAGGGGCCAGCCGCGCGTGGCTTCGGTACTCGTCGGGTGCGCGGTCCTGCTCGCAGGTTCGTATCCGATCCTGCGCGAGGCCGCGGTCGGCATGCAGGTCGAACATCCCGAAGCGACGGGTGCGCGGCTGCGCGTGTTGCAGTTCAATGCCTTCGGCAACAACCACGATCTCGATGCCGCGATCGCGATGATCCGGAAAACCGACGCCGACATCGTCGCGATCGAAGAGCCGATCAAACTGCTGCGCAGGCGGGCGGAGCTGAATCGGATGTATCCCTACAGCACGCCGTGCCCTCGCGATTGCAGTGCGTTGCTCCTGTCGAAACATCGCCCGCTGCGCATCGCGTCGGATTTCCGCAAGGGAAATTGGGAGCGCCTGCCCGACACGCCGGGGAATGGCCCGATCACCTTTGCGCGCATGGACTTGCAGGGCCACGATGGAAAGCCGATCTCGTTCGTCGCGATCCATCTGTTCTGGCCATTGCCCCCCGCGCCGGCGCAACGCCAGCTCGACACGCTCACGCGCTATATCGGCCAGACCGACCGCACGCGCACGGTGCTGCTCGGCGACTTCAACCTGACACCCTGGTCCTATGCGATGCGGGGGCTCGACGATGATCTGCGGCCGATGACACGCCTGACGCGCGCGCTGTTCTCCTGGCCGGCCTATCAATGGAATTCGAACGCCAAATGGCCGTTCCCGTTCCTCCCGATCGACCATGTCTACGCCGGGTCGCAGTGGCGCGCGACGCGCGTCGATCGGCTGCCGCGGGCAGGATCGGATCACTTTCCGGTCGTAGTCGACCTGCGTCTTCGGACCTGAACCGGGTTCATTCCGGAACCGCGATGCGCCGGCGCCAGCCCAGCCTGCGCGTCACGGCGATGATCACGAAGGTGAACGTCGAATAGATGTGGTAGCACCAGTGCATCGTCACCGCGAGCGCGAGCCGGTGGAGCGGCAGCCGTTTGGCGAGGAAGCCGAAAAAGTCGCGATTGAACCAGATATAGGCCAGCCACGTCGCCACCACTCCGATCAGGAATTGCGGCACGATCACCGAGCCGAGCAGCAGCGCGAGCCCGAGGAGCGCGACCAGCGCCTTGATACGCTCGATCTGGCTGACGTTGAGATCGGCGCCTGCGGTCTTGCCGTCGATGATCATCTCTGCCCAGGGAACGGCGCGGCGGAAGATGTCGGTGTGCCACACGCGCAGCAACGGCCAATCCTTGCAATGCTTGCCGTGAGCGGCGTGGACGAGCCGGATGCGATGCCCGGCGGCGACCAGCCGCGCGCCGAGCTCGACGTCCTCGATGCTCGGATAGGGGAACAGCGCCTCGTCGAAGCCGCCGAAGCGCAGGAAGGTCTCGCGGTCGATCAGCCCGAGGCCGGACCAGAAGGTGCTCGCATCGGCAGGGCCGTGCTGATGGACGAAATGGTGACGCAGATTGGCATAGAGGCTGGTCCCGCGCTGCGAGCGCGGGGTATCGTCATACGACCCGAACGCGCCGATCGCGCCTTTCGCCAGCATCTCCTCGCCAAGGAGTTCGAGCGCGTCCGGGGCAATCACGACATCGGCGTCGACCAGCAGCAGCCAATCGCCCACGGCGGCCTTCGCCGCTTCGTTGCGACCATGCGCCGGCCCCCGCGGCCGGCCGTCATTGCGCACGATGCGGCAGCCGGCAGCGGTCGCGATCGCCTCGGTGCTGTCGGTCGATCCGTCGCTGAACAGAATGACTTCGAGCGGCTGCCAGGTCGACCGCGCGATCCCCTCCAGGCACGCAGGAAGCGTTGCCTCCGCGTTATAGGCCGGAATGAGGATCGAGACGTTCGGGCGCGCGCGCGTCACGCCACCGCCCGTCACGCCGCCGCTCGGGCCAGTCGCTGCGAAGACTTGAGATCCGGCGCGGCCTCGACGTCCTCGTGATATTCCTTCTCGACGTTGACCGCCCACAGGTCGTTGCGCCCGCCCAGGATGTTCTTCACCGCGAGCATCGCGGTCAGCATCGAGTGATCCTGGTTGTTGTAGCGGTGCATGCCGTTGCGGCCAACGACCTGGAGATTGTCGAACGTCGACAGCCAGCCGCGAATCATGTCGAGGGCTTCCTGATAATCCTCGTCATAGACCGGATAGGCCTTGGGCTGGCGGATGACGGTTCCGTCGATCACCAGATCGGCCGTAGCGAGCCCGAGATGCTCGAGTTCGGAGGCTGCCTGCTTGATCAGCGTGGCGTTGTCCTTGGTCCAGAGCTTGTCGCCTTCCTGGCAGAAATACTCCATGCCGAGGCTCGACGTGCTCTGGTCCGGAAGCATGTGTTCCGACCAGGAACGGAAGTTCTGGATGCGGCCGACCTCGACGTCGGGGCTATGGATGTAGATCCAGTTGTCGGGAAACAGGTCGCTGCGCTTCAGGATCAGCGTGACGATCAGGAAGTCGCGGTAACGCAGCCGCTTGGCGGCGGCGCGGATCGGCTCCGGCGCGGGAGGATCCATGCACGCGATGAGTTCGGAGATCGGCATCGACGAGATGAAATGGTCGCCCGGCAGTCGGTAGGACTCGCCGGCGACGGTCGCCACTTCGACGCTGCTGACGCGACGATTGCTCCAGAACACGCGCGTGGCGCGCGAATTCATCCGGACTTCGCCGCCCTTGGCGCGGATCTTGTCACGAAACGCTTCCCACATCATGCCCGGCCCGAGCCGCGGATAGTCGAACGCCTCGATCAGGCTGGTGGTGTCGTTCGCCCCGGTGAAAGCATTCCAGACCGCCTTGCGCAGCGACAGGTTCTTGATCCGCTGCGCCGCCCAATCGGCCTGGATGGTGGTGCAGGGCATGCCCCACACCTTTTCCGTGTATGATTTGAAGAAGTGCCAGAACAGGCGGCCGCCGAAGCGGTTGGTCACCCATTGTTCGAAATTGGTCTCGTCCTTGTACGGCTTCACGCGCCATTTCGCGTAGCTCAGCAGGATGCGCATGCTTTCGTACATGCCCAGGTTGGTGAGCGCGTTCACCGCCTTGAGCGGATAGGCGTAATATTTGCCGCGGTAGAAGATGCGGCTGAGCCGCGGCCGCCGCAAGAACTCCTCGGTCAGCACTTCGCGCCACAGATCTTCGACCTGACGTACCTTGGTGAAGAAGCGGTGCCCGCCGATGTCGAACAAATAGCCCTTGTAGCTTTCGGTGCGCGCGATGCCGCCGACCATGTCGGTTTCCTCGAGCACGATCGGCACGAGATCCTCGCTCTCCCTGAGCGCGTAATATCCGGCGGTCAGACCCGCGGGGCCGCCGCCGATGATCACCAGCTTCTGCGATCCGTCCGCGACGAGTTCGCCCATCTGCTGGCGGTGCCAGCTGATGGTGGTCTCCAGGCCTTCCTCGAGCGTGGTGCTCGGTTGCCAATCGAGCAGCGACGTGGCCTTCTCGATGTCGGGCCGGCGGAGTCGGGGATCGTCGTTCGGGAGCGATTCATACACCAATGGCGAGTTGCTGCCGATCTTGCGGATAACCAGGTCGGCGAGCTCGCGAATCGACACCTCTTGCGGGTTGCCGATGTTCACCGGTCCCAGCTGGGTGCCTTCGACTTCCATCAGGCGCACCAGCGCCTCGATCGTGTCGTCGATGTAGCAGAACGAGCGCGTCTGTGCGCCGGCGCCGTAAATGGTGAGCGGTTCGCCCGAGAGCGCCTGCATGATGAAGCCGGGAACGACGCGCCCGCCGTCGTCGGTCATGCGCGGCCCATAGACGTTGAACAGTCGTGCGATACGCACCTGCACACCGGCCTGGCGCTCATAGTCGGAACAGGCGGTCTCGGCCGCGCGCTTGCCTTCATGGTAACAGGCGCGCGGACCGATGCAGCTCACCGAGCCGACATAGTTCTCGGGCTGCGGGTGCACGCTCGCGTCGCCATAGACTTCGCTGGTCGAGCCTTGCAGCAGCCGTGCGCCATTTTTCTGGCAATATTCCAGAAGGTTGAGAATGCCGACGACGTTGGTGCGGAACGTCCCGATCGGATCCGCGGCATATTGCCGCGGCGAGGCCGGGCATGCCAGGTTGTAGACGCGTTCGGCGCCGCAATCGGGAATCGCATCGCGAACGTCGCCGCGAATCAGCGTGAAATTCGGATTCCGCAAGGCGTCTTTGAGATTGTCTTCGTTGCCGGCCTGAAAGTTGTCGAGCGCGAAAACCTGGTGACCATCCGAGAGCAGCCGGTCGCACAAGTGCGATCCAATGAAGCCTGCCCCACCCGCTACTAATACTCTCATGACCCCCACCTTCAATAATTGTGCCTAGATAGGGCGCACCCCCTTAAGCAACAGTTACGACTCCAAGCGAAAACGTTAAGATTCGGCCGCTAGCGCCGGCTTGGCCGAAAAGACCATACCGCCTTTCCGGGCAGCCGGTTACTCATATTTTTTGCGGTCCGTCCGCAGGCCTGCGCAACCGGCCACTCATCCGCTGCAGCGGTTCGAACGTCGCGAACAGCGCCACCGCGAGCGGCAGCAGCCAGATCAGGCGCGATTGATACCGGCCCGAGACGCCCGAAAATAGCGCGCTGACGAACGCGTTCACGAACAGCCCATAGGCAATGAGCAAGATCACGGCGCGCTGTTTGGGTGTCCACCGCTTGAATTCCATGGCCGCGATCGCCAGCGACGCCAGCACCGCAACTCTCGATAAATTCGCCAGAATTTCCCCAAGGTCGAATGGTTTTGCGACGTGCTCGAGGAAAGGAATTCCGTTGCGCGTCACGGCAACCCGCAAATCGAAGTGCAATACGCGGAGGCCGAATGTCGCGATCTGCCGCGGAACGTCATATGCCAGTTGACCGAACTGCTCGACCGGGTGTTCGAGCGCCGCGTGGAACACGATTTCGCCTTCCTCGGCACGGATGCGACGCATCTGCGCGGCGGTCGCGCGATAGCGCAGACCTTTTTCCGACCATAGAAAATCCTCGATCGTCAGAGGAACTTTATTGTCGAATATTTCGCAGACTGTGTAGTGCTTCGTCGGACAATATTTATCCAAATAGAGCTTGCCTGGGCCGTTGTCGATCGAACGCGCGAGCGTGAGCGGATAGCGGCCCGCTCCCAACCCGACCTCGCGAAAGGCCACGAAGCCTTGCAGCAGCGTGGCTGCGGCGCCGAGGAACAATGGAGCAGCGAGCAGCGCGAGGCGCCGGATCCGATTCTCTTTCGACCAGCGCCAGATCCACAGCGCCCCTCCCATCACGACCGCGGCCGCAAGCGGGGGATTGCCCGCGTGCGAGGCGAACCCGAATCCGGCGAGCAGGATCAGCGCAATCTTGATCGGTCCGGAAAGCGACCGGTCTTCGGTCGAGAGGAGCAACAACGCGCCGAGCATCAAGCCGGCGAATATGTCGGGCATTACGAAATTGGCCTCGAACGCCAACGGCGTCACGAACGCCAGCATCGCCGCTACCAGCAGAAATTTCCGCTCCGAAATGCTGCTGTACGCGCCGATGAGGCAGACCACGAGAAATGCGGTCAAAATCGATTGCGTAACCGCAAGCGCGAACATCCGATAACCTGGACCGCGCAGCACATAGGCAAATATCGAGTAGCTCGCGGAGCGTCCGGCCTTGATTTCCTCTCCGGGAACGTCGGTCTTGACGACCTTCCCGTCGACCGACGTCGGCGGCGGCGCCTTGAGCACGACGTTGTTCGCGCCCACATAGTTCGGCGTGTGGCCGAAATGCAGCTTGGCTTCGATAAAGCCTACCGCCGCGCGCCCGGCCTTTAGATAGCTCACGGTGTCTTCGAACACCGCCATCTGCCCAAAGAAGAGCAACGGCCAGAGCAGGAACAGGCTCAGGATCCCGGTGCGGGCGACCAATGAGCGGTTGAAACGAACGGACGCGGGCACCGAAGCCAGTTCGGGCGCATCGTGTTCAGATCCGGCAACGCCTTCCATGAAGCCTTCCCCCTTCCCCCGGGGGGGGGCGCCAAACACAGCAGCCGGATGTCCCTCCACACCGGCTGCCCAACGCAGGAGCGGCGCTACCAGTGCTTTAGCCATGACGCAAGGCTCCAATTTTCGTCATATCGGCCGCTTGCATTTTGCCCGTCGGACCGCGCCCGCTATGATGCTGCATATGCTAACGGCGCGGTTGCGCTGACAACTGGATTCTTGTTTTCGATTGTCCCACGAGTCCTAGACTGGTCTGTCCGCGAGTTCTGGACTGGCTCGGGGTTCGTAGTTAGAAGCCGGCGCTGTGTTGGGGGGCGTATGCACGAAGAAGTCGACGGTAACGGGGCAGTTCGAGCATCGGGAATTCCTGCCCTTTCAGTCATCATCCCGGCATTTAATGAAGAAGGCGCCATCGAGTCCGGCGTCGCTGCGGTTGCGGCGGTGCTGCACGGTGCCGGGATTTCGCACGAGATCATCGTCGTCAACGACGGATCGTCCGACCGCACGCGCGAAATCGCCGAAACGCTCGACTGCCGGCTGGTCAACATGCCGCACAACGGCGGCTATGGCCGCGCACTGAAAGCCGGCGTTGCGGTCAGCCGCGCCCCGCTGATCGCGATCATCGATGCCGACGGTACCTATCCGGCGTCGGCGCTGCCCGAAATGGTCGCGATGGCAGCCTATAACGACATGGTGGTGGGCGATCGTGGCGCGGCGATGAAGGGCGTGCCGCTGATCCGGCGCCCCGCCAAATGGATGCTGAACAAGCTCGCCAGCATATTGGCGCAGCATGACGTCACCGATCTCAATTCGGGACTCCGCGTCTTCCGTCGAGAAAAACTGGTGCAGTTCCTCCACCTGCTGCCGGACGCGTTCTCGTTCACGACGACCATCACCTTGTGCATGCTCGCGTCGAATCTGCACGTCGCCTATCTGCCGATCGTATATGGCCGGCGCATCGGCAGCTCAAAGATCAAGCCGCGCGACTTCTTCCGCTTTATGTTCCTGGTGTGCCGCCTGACGCTCTATTTCGAGCCGCTGCGCATCTTCCTGCCGCTCGGCACGCTGATGTTCGTGATCGGCTTGCTCAAGGGCATCTACGACATCTTTCTCGACAATTTGTCCGAGACCGCAGTGCTCGGATTGCTTGGCGCGTGCATGATCTGGTCGCTCGGGCTGATCGCGGACATGGTTTCGCGCCAGCAACTCGGACGCAAGCCGGTCGCCGGCGCCGATGGCTAGGGCCCTTACCACGAAGGGCAAGCTCGGTTGGCTGCTGCGCGTCGGCGTCAGCGCGGTGGTGCTCGTGGTCATCTTCCGGCTCGTTCCGCCGGCGCAGATCGTCGCCGCGGCGCGGCAACTTTCGCCTGCGACCTGGCTGCTGTCGCTCGCGCTTTTCCTGCTTGGTCACCTCGTTGCGGCGTTCAAATGGCGCCTCCTCGCGGGCAACGAGATTCCGGTCGGTGCGGCGATTCGCGCGCACCTCGCCGGGCTTAGCGCCAATATCGCACTGCCCGGGGTCGCCGGCGGCGACGTGGTGCGAGCAGCGCTGGTCGCGCCGCTCGTGCGCAGTCGCGCGCAGCTCGCGGTCGGATCGCTGATGGACCGCGTGATCGACACGGTCGGATTGTTGTTCATCGCGTTGGCCGGCAGCTGGCTCGTGCTCGCCGATCGATCGAGCGGAGTACGGATCTTCCTGCTCGTGGCGATCCTTGCCGCGGTGATCGGCGGCGTGGCGGGATTGTTCGCGGCGCGCCCGCTCGAGCGTTGGGTGCTCCGGGCGCTGCCCAACCGCAAGATCGGCACGGTCGTGGCGCGGCTGCTGGGGGCGCTGGGCGAGTTCGCGACGCGGCCCGGGCGGTTGCTTGCCTGCCTGTTGCTCTCGCTCGCGGTGCAGTGCCTGTTCGTGACGATCAACATCTGGCTCGCTGACGATATCGGACTGCACCTTCCCTCCGCCAGCTGGTTCGCCGCCTGGTCGCTCGCCAAGATCATTGCGATTGCGCCGATCAGCTTCGGTGGGCTCGGAGTGCGCGAAGCGAGCATGGCGGCGCTGCTGCAGCCCTTCGGTGCGCCGCCGCAGCAAGTGGTTGCGGTCGGGCTGGTATGGCAGACGATCCTCTACGCCAGCGGGTTCATCGGCTTCCTGGTGCAGGCGTTAGTCAGCGCCTCGCGGCGCGGCGCGCCGCTCAAGGCGTCGCTATGAGCGCGCCGAAGGTCGTCGTGCTCGGCGCCGGGCCTGCGGGACTCGGCGCTGCGTATTTCCTCGCGAGGAGCGGCAAGGGCGAGCCGGTTCTGATCGAAGGGGCGAAGGTGGTCGGCGGCAATTCCGGCACTTTCCTCCTCGAAGGCGTGCACTGCGATTATGGCAGCCACCGGCTGCATCCGGCGAGCGAGCCGCATATCCTGCGCACGATCCAGGACCTGCTCGGGCCCGAGCTGCTGCTGCGCCCGCGGCACGGCCGCATCCGGCTCAAGGGCAAGTGGATCCATTTTCCGCTCAAGCTCGGCGACTTGTTGCTGCGCCTTCCCAAGGGATTCGCTGCTGCGCTGCTCTACGACATGGTCACCAAGCCGCTGCGCAAGGTGCGTGGCGAGCCGACCTTTGCCAGCATCCTCTACCGCGGACTCGGCGGCGCGATGTGTCGCGGTTTCTATTTTCCGTACATGCAAAAGCTGTGGGCGCTGCCGCCCGAGCAACTCGCGGTGACGCTCGCGCAGCGGCGCGTCTCGGGAAGCTCGATCACCAAGATCCTCCGGAAGATCCTCGCACAGCTGCCAATGTTCCGCGCCGAAACCACCGGGAAATTCTTTTATCCGCGGCGCGGTTTCGGGCAGATCGGCGATGCGCTGCGCGATGCCGCCGAGGCCAGCGGCACGCGCACGTTGCTCGAAACGCGTGTCACTCGAATCGAGCATCGTGACGGCCGTGTCGTTGCGGTCGTCGCGCAGCAGGGCGACGCCGAAGTGCGCGAAGAGAGCGCGGTCATATGGTCGACGCTGCCGGTGACGACCGTGGTGCGCGCGATGGATCCGCCGGCGCCGGCCGAAGTGCTCGCAGCGGCCGATCGCATCGCGTTCCGTGGCATGATCCTGATCTATCTGGTGCTCGAACAGGATCAGTTCACCGAATATGACGCGCATTACCTGCCCGAACTCAATGTCCCGATTTCGCGGCTGTCGGAACCCAAGAATTATTCTGCATCGACCACGCCCGACGGCGTGACGGTGCTGTGCGCCGAGCTGCCGTGCGACCCGCACGAGCCGTTGTGGCGCAAGACCGACGACGAGCTCGGCATCGAGATGTGCCGCTGGCTCGGCGACGTCGGGCTGCCTGTCACCGCGAAAGTCCGGCGCACCGTCACGCGCCGGCTCAGTCACGCCTATCCCGTGTATGACCGTGGGTTCGCCGCCAATCTTGGGATCGTCGAAAATTGGCTCGACTCGATCAAGGGGCTGTTGATCTTCGGCCGGCAGGGCTTGTTCGCGCACGACAATACGCACCACGCGTTGTTCATGGCCGACGCCGCGGTCGATTCGCTCCAGCCCGACGGATCGATCGACTCGGCCAAATGGGCGGAGTACCGGAAAGTCTTCGAAACCCATGTGGTGGAGGACTGATGCACGGCGACGATGCCTGCATGGTGCTGACCTATCACTCGATCTCCTCGGGAGCGGGGCCGACCAACATCCCGCCCGATGTGTTCGCGATGCAGATGGCCGTGGCCGTCGAGCAGGGGTATCGCACGCTGACCGCCGCCGAGTTCATCGCCTGGCACGACGGCGGAGCGCCGCTCGCCGAGCGCCAGCTGCTGATCACTTTCGACGACGCGTTTCGCGATTTCGCGGAGCGGGCGGCGCCGATCCTGGCGCGCCACGGGCAGCATGCATTGGTGTTCGTGCCGACCGCCAAGCTGGGCGGCGACGACGACTGGGAAGCGCCCGATCACCGTCGCGCGCTGATGGACTGGGACGAACTGCGCGCGCTGCAGCCCATGGGAATTGAATTCGGCTCGCACAGTCGCACGCATCGCGACCTGCGCCGGCTGGGAGCCGATGCGCTTGCGGTCGAAATCGCGGGAAGCCGGCAGGATCTCACTGAGCGACTCGGGGTGCCTGTCACCAGCTTTGCCGCCCCGTTCGGCACCACCAACGAAGCCGTCCGCGCCGCGATTGCGCCAAATTATGCCATTGCGTTCGGAACACGGCTCGATTTGGCTCGGCAAGGGCATGATCGATACGATATACCAAGGTTGGACATGCATTATTTCCGCGATCGCCGCCGCTGGCGGGGACTGCTGGAAGGCGACCGGCGCTATCTCCGCCGCCGCCAGCTGCTCCGCGCACTGCGCGAGCGTGTCAGCGGGATGATCGCGAAGGACTCGTAATCGCAAACTCGAGAGGCTCGACATGAAGGCAGTAAGCGTAGGCCAGAACATCGCCGCCGAGAATGCGGCGTGGAATTTCGGCGGCAATGTCCCCGATCATTTCGTCGATCACATCAAGCATTCGGTGCCGCTCTATGAGGAGGGGCACCATGTGATCGAGCAGATCAGCGACTGGTTCGTCGGCGCGAACAGCACCGTCTATGAGATCGGCGTCTCGACGGGTGAGCTGCTTCGCAAGGTAGCGCAGCGTCACGCCAAGCGCGCCGGCGCGCGGTTCATCGGAATGGACGTCGAAACCGCCATGGTCGCCAAGGCGCGCGAGCACACGGCGGACACGCCGAGCATCACGATCCTCGAGGAGGATGGCCGGTTGTTCAACTTCGAGCCATCGGACCTGATCCTGTCCTATTACACGATGCAGTTCATTCCGCCGCGCGACCGACAGGCCCTGTTCGACAAGCTCTACGAATCGCTCAATTGGGGCGGCGCGCTGATCGTGTTCGAGAAGGTTCGCGCGCCCGACGCGCGTTTCCAGGACATTGCGGTTGGGCTCTACAACGAATTCAAGATTTCGCAGGGCTTCGACGCCGAGGAGATCGTGTCGAAGACGCGCAGCCTGAAGGGCGTGCTCGAACCGTTCTCGACTCAGGGCAATCTCGACCTGTTCCGCCGCGCGGGGTTCGTCGACGTGATGCCGATTATGAAATATGTGTGCTTCGAAGGCTTTCTCGCGATCAAATAGTCGCTGTTCGGCCCGGCCTAACGGACCGTCCCGATCGGGGATGGCTGCGCGGCGACTGCTTTGCGCCTGATTCTGGACCAAATTCTGCGCCGCGGGCACGCCATAAAGTGCGCGCGGGAGCAAATGATGAAATTTGGTGTGTTGAGTGCCGCGCTTGCGGCGAGCGTGATTGCGGCGACGCCCGCCGCTGCGGAGATGGTAGGAGAAGACGTCGCGGTGTGCCGCGGCGGACGAGGGCCGGCGGTCCTGGCCGATATCGTCGGGCTCAAGGATCGGCACGGCGAGATTCGGCTCGAACTCTATCCGGCGAATCAGAATGATTTTCTGCGCGCCGATTACGAGCTGATCGATGCTGGCAAGGTGTTCCGGCGCGTGCGTTCGGCGCCGCCGGCAGCGGGGCCGGTGTCGATGTGCCTCAAGCTGCCGGCCCCGGGCCGCTATGCAATGGTGTTCACGCACAATCGCGCCGGCAAGGACAAGTTCAATATCTGGCGCGACGGTGCCGGGATCGTGAAGCCGGTCCCGCTAGGGTATCAGCAGCCGCGCTATGAGCTTGCGACGATCGACGCCGGCGCAGGCATGATGCACGTCACGATCCACGTACAATATCTGCGCGGGCTGCGTGGCTTCAGGCCCGCCACGAGCGAACGGGACGACTGAGAGTCGGTCGTTTTGAAACGCGGAAGAGTGCGTTTTGCAACGCGCCATCCGGCAGGCTTCAAGAACGGATTCGCCTGTCCCGATTGTAAACAGACGTTAACCACGCTTCGCACTGCCCAAGGTGTGAACGCGGCGTTAATCTTCCGCCATGCGAGGTGGAATGCTCAACTCGGCCCGCCGAGGCCATCCGATCCGGGCAGCGCTTGCTGCGCCCCGCGAGCCGCGCGTCAGCCGCGATGACGGCGACCTGAAGCTGTTCGTGCTCAGTTTCACGGCGTTCTTCATCTGCTTCTACACCTTCCTGATGTAGCGCCGAAAGCCTCGACCTCCTGCCGGTGGCCGTTGGTTCGCGAGCGGTCCCGGCTTGCGCCGGACCGACCGCGGTCAGTCGCAGGCCAAGTGCAGCTTCTGCGCGATCCAGGCCGAGATCAGGCACATCGCCGCCACGACCAGCAGCATCTTCTCGGAGCCGATCCCGAAGCGGCTGAGCGCGATCACGATCGTCGCACCGATCACCATCGCACCCGAATTGACGACGTTGTTCGCCGCGACGGTCCGCGCGGTCTGGTCCTTGCTCACGGTGGTGGTCAGGAAAGCATAGAGCGGCACGACGAACATCCCGCCGGTGATTGCGACTGCCATCAGGGTCGCCAGTACGAACCACGCCTGGGTCTGCGCGAAGAACTCGGCAATGTGGTAGAGCCGGCCCGCTGGCGCCGGGACCCAATGGGTGACTTCGAACCAGAAGGCGATCAGGATCACCGCCATCAGGATCACCGACATCGGCGAGTATTTGGCGGAGATCTTGCCGTTGAGCATCGCGTTGATCACCACCGATCCGATCGCGACGCCGACCGAGAAGGTCGCGGTGAGCAGGCTGGCCACCATCGCATCGGCGGTCAGCACATTCTTCACCATCGGCGGGAAGATGATGATCAGGATCGCGCCGATCATCCAGAAGAAGCTGATCGCACAGATCGAAAGGAACAGGCGCGGGATGTGCAGCGTCGCGTTCACCAGCCGCCACGAGGCCGTGATCGGATTGTAGTTGATCTTGAGCTTGGGGCCTGCGCGCGGCGCCGGCGACACCATGCGCCCCGTGACCCATCCGATCAAAGCCACGCCGAAGCAGGTCGCCGCGGCGATTCGGATATCGTGCGCAAGCCAGCCGGCGGTCACGGTGCCGAGCAGGATCGAGAGATAGGTGGCGGCTTCGACCAGGCCGGTGCCGCCCAGAACTTCATCGTCGCGCAGGTGCTGCGGCAGAATCGCATATTTGATCGGCCCGAAGAACGTCGAGTGGATGCCGAGCCCGAGCACCGTTGCCAGCATGATGACCAGCCCGACGTGGGAAAATCCGAGATAGGCGATCAGCATCCCCGTGCCGCCGAACAGCATCAGCGCGATTTCCGCGGTCTTGACGATGCGGATCATCGCTGCCTTGTCATAGGTATCGGCGAGCTGGCCGGAGAGCGCGGAGAGCAGGAAGAAGGGTATTATGCCCAACCCGGTCGCGAGCGCATTGAAGTTCTCCTCGACGTGCGCATCGTTGAAAATGCTGTACGTTGCGAAAAGCACCATCGCCGTCTTGAACAGATTGTCGTTGAAGGCCCCGAGGAACTGCGTGACGAACAGGGGCAGGAATCGGCGCTCCTTGAGCAATCCGAGCGCGTTTAGCATGCGATTTACAGAACCCTGATTGCGACTTCGTGGCTGCCGCATAGCGCAGCGTGCGGCGCAGCAGCAACCGGGTATCGGCGCACCATCAATCGGCGTCTGATGCGAATCGCGGCGGTCGGGCGGTGTCGTCGACCAGCCGTACCAGGTCACTTTGGCCGAGATCGGCAGTTTGCTCCTGCTGAATCGCGTCAGAATTGTCGGCCGACGCAACGAGCACCGGCGACCCCGAAATCGTGTAATGCGCGAGCGCCTTGCCCGCGCCGAGGCTCACCAGTCCGCCGCCGAGGACGGCCAGTCCGCCGAGCACGAGCCTGTCCGTCCAGGACCGCATCGCTACCTCCCATTTCCATGTTCCGTTTGGATTCAATAACCCGGGGGCGGGGACGCCTGTTCCCTCGCGGGCATTGCTGGTGCTAGACGCGCCGCGATGCTGTCGCTTCCGAACCTGCTGACTCTCTCGCGGATCGTTGCGGTTCCGCTGCTCGTGTGGCTCCTGTGGTGGCCGCATTGGCCAGCCGGCTATGCCATCGCGTTCGCTCTCTATGTCGTAGTTGCCCTCACCGATTATCTCGACGGCTATCTTGCGCGTGCGCAGGGGACGGTCTCGAAGCTCGGCACTTTCCTCGATCCCATCGCCGACAAGATCATGGTTGCCGCAGTGATCATGATGCTCGTCGCGACCCACGACATCGAGGGGTTCCACCTCATCGCCGGTCTGGTGATCCTGATGCGCGAGATCATGGTGTCGGGGTTGCGCGAGTTCCTCGGACCGCTGCAGGTTTCGCTTCCCGTATCGCGGCTCGCCAAATGGAAGACCGCGCTGCAACTCATCGCGCTTGGCGCAATGATCCTCGCCGGCGCGGTTCCGCAATGGCCGACGCTCCGTTTGATCGGGCTCACCGCGCTCTGGGGTGCGGCCATGCTGACCCTGGTCACGGGCTGGGACTATGTGCGCGTGGGCCTCAAGCACATGGATAGCTGATGGCGATCACGATGCTCTATTTCGCCTGGGTGCGCGAAAGGATCGGTGTCGGCGAGGAAACGGTCGATCCGCCAGAGGCGGTGCGC
>Ga0068859_100000569_pt1 | contig 36750 bp, 29 predicted proteins | sample KBSSwiS22_FD_66585 | JGI IMG/M metagenome (GOLD analysis project Ga0068859, IMG submission 66585) | Switchgrass rhizosphere microbial communities from Kellogg Biological Station, Michigan, USA - KBS Switchgrass S2-2 | ecosystem: Host-associated > Plants > Roots > Rhizosphere > Soil ... | reverse complement strand
AGCGGGCCTCATTGAGTGACGAACGGGCTTGGAATCACGACGAGCGTTGTGGCCCGGTCGTTGCACATTTCCCAGTTCTCACGAGATGGACCAATCCAATTCTTTGGATCGACACGTTACGTCCCGCTTAAGAGTTAAAAGGAGAATACCGAAATGAAGTTTATAAAATTTTCGACACTCCTGGTCATTTGTCTTTGCCTCGCCGGCATTGCCAATGGCCAGGAAACCACGGGTGTCATCGAGGGTACCGTGGTAGACGCCCAGGGCGCGCGAGTTCCAGGCGCCACTGTGCTGGTGGAAGGGAATGCGTTTAGCCGCACCGTCACTACTGACGCTGAAGGCTTTTATCGCATCCTGCAAGTTCCCGCCGGTAAGTATTCCATTACTACCAGCGCTCCCAACTTCGCTTCCGAACGAAGTGAAAATGTGACAGTCACACTCGGCCGCGCTACCACTGCCGACATCACGCTGAATGCCGGCCAGGTGTCGGCTAACGTAGTGGTAACGGCGGCCGACGTTGCAGCCATCGACACAACGTCGAACAGAATTCAAACCAACATCACAACCGACATCATCAACGCGATCCCCCGCGGAACTAAAGTCGACAGTGTGTTGAAGCTTTCAGGCGCAACCAGGGAAGAACCTCTGAGCCGTGGCTTTCAAATAGACGGCGCCAGCGGCGCAGAGAACACTTTCGTCATCGACGGTTCTGAAGTCACAAACTTCCGCACCGGCCAATTGCGCGAAACCAATAACCTGCCTTTCCAATTCGTACAGGAAGTGCAAGTTAAGTCCAGTGGTTTCGATGCTGAGTTTGGTGGCGCAACGGGCGGTGTAATCAACGTTGTCACCAAGAGCGGCGGCAACGAGTTTCACGGCGACTTCGGGCTCCAGTTTGAAACGGACGCCCTTAGTGCGCGACAAACGCTCACCGGAAAAATCAACAATAGTGACCCGCAGTTCCAGGCAAATCCGCTTATCCAGGGAACCAGCGCGGCTGTTTTGAGCTACATCAATCCCCCGGGTGACAACTTCAACAACACTTATCCCAGCGCTACGCTCAGTGGTCCAATTGTCAAAGACAGACTTTGGTTTCTCGTAAGCGCGGCGCCGCAGTTTTATCACACCCATCGCTCGTTCCTGTTTCCGACAGGGCAATCGGTGAACTACACGCGCAACGTCCGAAACGATTATGAGTTTGCGCGTCTCGATTCATCGATTACGAATACGCTCCGTTTGTCCGGGACGTTTACTTACAGCCCACAACGCGAACACGGACAAATTCCTTCGTACACCACCTCAGCTCCGCCTTCAAATGACTTCAGTCAATTGGGTGGACGCGTTGCGGCAAACAACGTTACCGGCAGCGGCGTTTGGACTCCGACACCCAAACTCGTGATCAGCGCGCGTTTTGGTCGCAACTATCTGAACGAAAAAGACAGCTCTTACGGTGTTCCCGCCGGGCCGCGCATTCGCTGTCTCAACGGCGGCAGTCCCGCTGGAGTGCCGGCGACGAATCCGTGTGCTTCCGGTTTCAACAGCACGTCCGATATCACCACGACGGTCAAGGACATTTCGATCCGCAACACGGTCGACGCTGATGCCAGTTACCTCGTCGATAGTTTTGCCGGCCGTCATAATTTCAAGTTCGGCTACCAGCTCAACAAACTATCCAACGATGTGGACCAGGGTTACTTTGGTGTTGGTGAAGTGCGCTTGTTCTGGGGACAGTCAGATCGCGGTATTGGTCCTGGAGTTTGCCCGAGTGGACCATGCGCCTCTTTCGGTTATGGCTACCTTCAGGATTTTGGAACAGTCGGTCTGGCCAAGAGCACTAACACAGGCCTCTACGTTCAGGATAGCTGGCAACCGAAGCCTCGCCTGACACTCAACCTTGGCCTGCGTCTCGAGAATGAAGACGTGCCCTCGTTTTCTGAAAACGGTCAGGCAATCCAGTTTGGCTGGGGCTCCAAGCTCGCGCCGAGATTGGGTTTTGCTTATGACGTCTTTGGCGATGGCCGGATGAAGCTGTTTGCCAGTTACGGCCAATTCTACGATCGGTTCAAGTACCAACTTCCGCGCGGATCATTCGGTGGCGACAAACTGTTGCGCTACTTCTTCCCGCTTGCCGATCCAAACTACACCACCTACACAAGGGCTTACGCGCTGTCGCATACCCTCGTTGGACCACTTGATTTCCGTGTTCCATCCAACGATCCGTCAGACAACCGAGTCGATCCGGATTTGAAACCGGCGCGACAGACCGAGTTTACCGTTGGCACCGAGTATGGCTTAACTAACACCCTCGTGTTCAGCGGTCGTTACACGCGCAAGAATCTTGACCGCACGATTGAGGATGTTGGGTTTTTCGATGCGGCGGGTAACGAAAACTTCTTTATCGCCAATCCGGGTATGGGTTTGGTTTCTCAACCCTTTGCTCCGGGACTTCCGGCGTCGCCCCTCGCGAAACGTCTCTACAACGCGATGGAATTGCGACTCGACAAACGTTTCACCAATAACTATTTCTTCAACGCCAGCTACACGTACAGTCGTTTAACTGGCAACTATTCGGGACTCTCGAGTTCGGATGAGCCCGACGGACTCGGCGTCGGTCGATCGAGTCCAAACGTTAACAGGTTTTTCGATCTGCCGTTCCTTGGCTTTAACACGAACGGACAACCGGACAATGGCCTGTTGGCGACTGATCGACCGCACGCATTGAAGGTGTTTGGTTCTTACACCCTCGACTGGAAAAACTTTTTTGGACACCAGTTGGATGGTTCAGGTTCCAACAGTACTGAGTTTGGCGCGTCGTTCATCGGTTTGAGTGGAACGCCGTTGTCGACTCGCGTACAGCTTTATGGTGCTTACACCTTCCTGACCACACGCGGAGACCTCGGCAGAACTCCGGTGTTTACGCAAACTGATCTTCAGTTGACGCATACGATCAAGTTGGCCGGCGATGGACGTTACGCGTTGAAGCTTGATTTCAATGTGCTCAATGCCTTCAACGAGAACAACGTCTTGAGTGTGTTTTCACAAATCTCGCCGGACTCTTTGACGGCAGGAAATTTTGGGATCAGTAATGCCAACGGGCTTGGTGAGTTGAATACCTTCCGGGCAGTGTTCAACGGAGGACTCACGAACCAGATCCTGCAGGGACTTACTAACGGAACTATCGCGAGAGATGCGAGATTCAACCAGCCACTCACGCGACAGATACCACGCCAGGTGCGCTTTGGCTTCCGATTTGTATTCTAGATCGAGAGCCTTGGTTTGAGTTTTTGCCACAAAGAGGCACAAAAGCACAAAATCAGCTGAAACCATTTTGTGCTTTTTGTGCCTCTTTGTGGCTAAGTTATTGATCAGGTCTCTCTGCACTCTGCTGGCGCAGACGCTGGATCAGCTTCTTTATCAGCTCAACATCCCGCGCGTCGGGTTGGACCTTCAAAAATTTTTCCAATTCATCGGCCGCTTCTTTAAACCGCTTGAGTTGATTAAACAGCAGCGCCAGTTGCCAGTGAGCTTCGGGTAACTTTGATTCAGCCAACACATCTGCTCGCTTCAGATACGACTCTGCTTCGTCGAGTCGACTCGTTTGACGCAGCGCGATGCCAAGCCACAGATTAGCGTTGATCGATTTCTCATTGAGTGAAACTGCGCGCCTGAAAGACTCAATCGCCGGTTGTAACTGCTTCACATTGTATTGGGCTACGCCGAGCGCAAAACAACTCGCGTAACCCCGGGCGTTGATCTGCAAAGCTTTTGTGAGTAGCGGAATCGCAGCTTCATACTGTGCGTCTCTCACCCGCTCCGTACCCAACATCTCGAGCGCGTCAAAGTATTGCGGGAAGATATCGATAGCGCTCTTCAAGGCCGCGAATGCTTCCTGTCGTTTGTTCGATTTTTCCAGCAGCTCCGCTCCCTTCTGATATTGCTTGCGAGCTGGTTCAGGCACTTCCTGAACAAACACCACACCGGGTTTTGCGGTAATGCTGTTATTGCGCGCATTGTTCAGTATGAAATCAAGTTCCTCAAACGCCGCGCCAAAACCATGCGGCCTCGCGAGATCCACACGCTTGGTTTGACTGATGTAGTTTGTGCCTGAGGTTTGCACCCGAACCTGAAAAGTCCCATCCGAGAGCTTGCGAAAGACGAAGAGTCCGGACCCATCAGTCTTAACAGTTCGAATCACAGAATCGACTTCGTTCAGCAGTTCCACTCGGACGTCGGCAAGTGGGACCCGCTGATCGTTTGCTACGTGACCACTGATGGAATTGGAGTTTGTTTGAAAAGAAACCAGCGCCATCAATGCACTGAGAAATATGTGCGTCACCATGATCAAGTAACTAACCCAAACGGGCCGGACGCTACTCTCTTTGTGACGAGGCGGCCTCTATGTGTGACTAACAGGCAATCTTGGTGGTCGCCGCTCAACGCGGCATTTGCAACAGCAGCCATACACTCCTTGAACGGCTGTGCTGCTGGCTGTTGATGGTCCACGATCGAGTTGGCAACGTCAATCTGAGATTAACTCAGGAATTGATTGCATCGAGAATTGGCGCTCGTCGTGCCGGAGTCACTGTCGCAGCGGGGGTATTGAAGGACATGCGTGCTATCGAATACCGCCGCGGTCAAATACATATCCTCGATCGGGAGGCGCTGGAGGAAGTCGTGTGCGAATGTTATTCGATCATTAAGGAGGAGTTTTCGTAAAATTCCGATGAACTCAACTTGAAAGTTCTCGACGAGAGTAAGCTGCTTTACTAAGATCAGAGTTACTTCAAGAACTCGACAGTACCAAATATCTTCTTAGCTACTTCGAGATCCTTCGGATACCAACTATCGGCCTGCATCCATAACTTGACCTCTCCGTTTGGAAAATCTCCGACATACAAATCCGTGGAATACCTCATGCGGCCGCGTATCTTGTACTCATAAGTGAACAGGTACGCCTTTCTTCCGGCAATCTCAACGACCTCCTCCCGAAAGTCTTTGCCAAACGCCTTCTCGCGACGGTCATAGGCGAGTGTCATCGTTGGCTCATAGACAAACATGAGTCGCAGCTTACCTATCCGGTACTCCTTATAAAATTCTTCCAAACTGGACCACCCTATATCCCACCCGCTTTTGGGCATGCAGAATGTAAAGTAGTTCTTGGCACTTATCTTTTTCCATCCGCTGGGAACATTAGCAGTTGAAGAAGTCTGGTTTAAACAAACTGAGCTGCAAATGATAAGCGTGACGCTTACCAGAAATAGTTTAGATTTAAGATTTTTCATTGCAAACATTGTTCAGTTGTCTAAACTCCTTCGCAGAATTGGACCAACTGGTTCGATTCCGATATGTCTTTGCAGCCACTTTGCCCGGTCAAGGAGTGGTTGAATGTCATTGAGTCCATGCCCTGTGTCATACCACAGCACGAGTTTGGGTTCGCTCGCCGCGTGCGCGTATCGCCGCATCGCCGCTTCATTGAAATATTGCTCGAACCGTGCGAACTGAAATAGGAGCGGTGTGGGTGCAGCATGAGGGACAAAGTTGATCGCGTCGAGCGGGCTAACAGTTTTGAAGTAGGTGTCCAACTGCTCTTTGGGAGTGCTTTGGCGAAAATCCACGTAATCAGGATCGTTGCTCTCCATCAATATTGTCGTCTCAGTTGGTACGCCTGCCATGAGCACGACTGTTTTGAGTCGTCTATCAACAGCCGACAGTATCGCGCCCCAATGAGCGCCGGAACTGTGGCCTACATATGCAATGCGGTTCGGATCAACATCCGATCGCGCCTGAAGCAAATCTATCCCTCGCCGCAGATCAACCACTGATTGAATGAAATTATTTCGAACGGCTTGCGGCTCAGTGCCGGACGCGCTCCGACGCCACGGCGCGGGACGAACGTTAAGATCATCCACCAAAAGAGAAACTACACCCGCCCTGGCATATAGCATTGCCTCCGGAAGAAACTCCGTTCGTGTGCCATATCCCCAATGACCAAAGACGATGCCTGCAAAACGCCGACGCTCCGCAGGCACGACGAGATATGCGGTAATACGTCCGCTCTTCGGACTCGCGTAGGTAATATCATGGATGCTGACTCCGTTGCGGTTAATAACACCGACTTCCCTGACATCAAGCGCCGCCTTCTGGTCATAATCGAATATGCGCCGCAGTTCATTAATAGATTGATTTTGCGCACATACCGCCCCGCAACACGCCGCAGCTAGTAGCAGTAGCCAGAAGATTTTTTTCATCTTCAGTCCCAATCCCTGTCATCTACAGCAAACAACCCCACAAGTCCAATACAGTTCAGCACAACTGTCGCAGCGCCAAAGGCGCGGAATATGAAAGCCAGGGGCAAGCGCGAACGCGAAGCGGAGCGCGTCGCCCCTGGTAACGAATTAAAGAAGCCGTCCAGCCCTGAAGGGGCGTAATACTGCGGTTGATATTTCGGCCCTTCAGGCCTTGACGCCTCAGGGCTTTTCGCAACCAGGGGCGACGCGCTTCGCGCTTGCCCCTGGCTATTATATTTCGCGCCGTTGGCGCTCCCCCTCCGACTCTGAGGCGCTCACATATATTCCGCGCTGTTGGCTCACGTATATTCCGCGCTGTTGGAGTTTACATATATTCCGCGCTGTTGGAGTTTACATATTCCGCGCCGTTGGCGCTCACACAAAAATACGGCGTGCCGCTTGAGACGGCACGCCGCACAAAAACTTTAGACGAGTCGATCGCCTATCTCATTGAGTCTTTTCTTCCACGGCCTTGAAACCTGTGCCATTGATAACTTCACGCAGCTTGGCTTCGTTCAATTTCTGGTCGTCGTACTTGATAACGGCCTCGCCCTTCTCGGAGCTCACCTGTGCGTCTTCAACGCCTGCGGTGGCTTTGAGCGCCTTGGTAACTGACGAAGAGCATTTCGCGCACTTCATCCCCTCAACCTTAATGGTGACGGTCTTCGTGAAAGCCGCGGCTGTAATCACTCCGAGCGTCACAACCAGGACACCACTGACAACAAGTTTAGTGATTCGACTTAACATCTCTCTTCTCTCCTTCTTTATTCTTCATCAGTAGCGGCTTGATCTTTTCGTCGAACTCTTCGCGAAGAAGTATGCCGCTGATTATGTCGCTGACTTTGCCTTCGCGATTTATGACGACGGTTAAAGGCAGAGTCTCATCTGAACTAAATCGGGCTTTAGTCTGGCGTGTGCCGAGGATGATAGGGTAGTTGACTTTAAGACTCTTCGCAAACCTGCGCACGCGCGTCTTGTTCTCAGGTGGGTAGGTGATGCCGATGATTCGTAACCCTTCTTTGCCGTGCTCACGTTGCAGTCTTACCAGATCCGGCATTTCCGCGCGGCATGGTGGACACCAGGTAGCCCAAAAGTTGATAAGGACCACTTTCCCGCGATAGTCGCTCAAGCGCACCGTGTGTCCGTCCAGATCCTGGAGTACGAATTGCGGCGCGATTGCCTCCTGCCGCAAAACCCTTGCGGGTGAGAACGCGATCATCATCACGGCAAATACAACGCTCATGACAGTCCGTGTTGTTGCGCTACTTTCTTCGGCAGTTTCGCTCTGACTAAGTCGTACGATTGTCTAACATAATGCTCCCACTCCTTGCGGCTGAGCGCGGAGACTTCCTCAACCAGCACCCACTTGTAACGCGCGACGTATGGAGCCGGGCGCATCCCCGGTGAGTTTGAGAGCTCTTCGAATTCATCATCCTTCACCTTGAAAGAAACAGTCAGCGTCCCCTCTAGAGCGGCAACGCAAAACATTTTGCCGGCGACAGAGAAACACAAATCGTGTCCCCACTTGACGTCTTCAGTTACTGCCGGAAGCGCCAGACAATATTCACGCAACGTTTCGATATTCATCTCTGATGCCTCACTACCGGAAGGGCCAGAACACGGGAACTAACAAGATGACGATCGCGAATACTGCGATGGTCAGGATCGAGCCCACTTTCACGAAGTCCAAAAAACTATAACGTCCCGGTGTGTAAACCAGAACACAGGCCGGTTCGAGTGGCGTTAGGAAAGAACACGATGCCGCGTAGGTAACAGTTACTGCAAACGTCCTCGGGTTTAATCCCAGTGCAATAGCAGTCTTTACCGATATCGGCAGCATCACGAGGGCCGCAGCCTGGTTTGACATGGGCTGCGTAAGCGCAACTGTCATTAAGAAAAACCCAGCCAGCACCGCTGTGGGTCCATACTGGCCCGTGGCCCTGACAATCAAACCCGCGAGGTATTGATCCGCGCCGGTCTTTTCCATCGCCACTCCAAAACTCATCATGCAGGCAATCAGGATTAGCAATCGCCAATCGATGATCTCATAAACTTCCGACATGCGTAGAGATTGACTGGCAAGCAGGATCATCACTCCGAACAGCACCGCGATCGGCAACGGCACAAGATGAGTCAGTGAGAAGAAAAGAAAGACACCGAAAGCCAGTAGCGCCCACCGCCTTTTTTCCGGTCGTGCCTGCTTCTCCGAAATCTCTTCCAAAAGCAGTATCTGACCGTCAGCCGCGAGTCGTTCAACCTGTTCACGATTCCCTTGTATTAAGAGGACATCGCCAAATCGTAGTCGTACTCTGCTGATCTTCGAAAGCAGGTTCACGCCGTGGCGATTGATAGCCACTACAACGAGGCCGTATCGTTGTCGAAAATCGAGGCGTTTTAATGTCCTGCCGAGGAAGTCTGAACCTCGCGCGACCATCGCTTCGAAGAGCTCCGTGTCTTTACCCTCCAGCACCGAATCGTTCAACGTAAAGTCTGGTTTGATTTCGATGCCGGCTTCGCCTTTCACCTTCAGGATATCTTCGACACGACCCTGGACCAGCAATAGATCGTCGGTCTTTATCTTTTCGGCCGGGTGTGGCGCTACCCTGTATTGCTCCTGCCCTCTCAGAATGCCGAGCACAGTGAGATCGAGTTCGGCGCCTAGTTGAGCTTCCGCCAACGACTTACCAATCAGCGGTGAATCGTCGAGCACGATAACTTCAGTCATGTATTGCCGGACGTGATATTGCTCGGTAAGAGATTCAGCCGACTTGCGTCGCGGTAACAGCCGTAGACCGAGCAGCAACATATACAACAACCCCACACCGACGATAACCACACCTACTCTTGTCAGCTCAAACATCGTAAAAGGCTGGATTCCATAACGCGGCAGGGCGCCACTTACGGCAAGGTTGGTTGATGTTCCTATCAACGTGCAGGTCCCGCCGAGGATCGCTCCAAATGCGAGCGGCATCAGTAGTTTTGAAGGACTGATATTCCTGCGTGCAGCAATTCCTAACACGACCGGAAGAAACATTGCCGTAGTAGTCGTGTTCTTCATCACTGCGGCACACAGTGCGGCGGCTAACATGATGAGTGCGACAATGCGAAACTCACTATCGCCGGCCGTTCGGTGCAAACGACGTCCGACGAGATCTATTATTCCGGTCCGCGCAAGTCCTCCCGTGAGAATGAAGAGACCTGCGATCGTTATCACGATGTCATTGCCAAATCCGGCGAAGGCTTCAGCGGCAGTTAAGGTATTGGTGACGACCAATGCCATCACCAGCAGAATCGAGACGACTTCGATCGGTATTCGCTCAGTACTAAAGAGGACGAGAGCTATGAAGAGTAATGAGAGGACGATTGCAATCTGGAGCGTCATTTAGTCGCACTCGCTTGATAATAAGCAGTTCGCAGCAGACCGAAGAGCATACTGCCCTCTTTCACTTTCGCTGCGTTCGTCAGTCCAACACGGCGTATCAGCTCGAGTATTGTCGCGTTTCTGTTGTCTTTCATTCGAGCGTGAGCTTGAAAGAGCCGATCAAAGAATCCGTGTGAGGCGTTGTCCGCGACAAAGTCGACAAGGTGAAACGAACCGCCTGCCCTTAAGACGCGCAACACTTCCCGCAGCATGTTTTCGCGCTCCTGTTCGTTGAGATGATGAAACATGAACGACGAGAAAACATGATCGAACGACTCTTCTTTGTAAGGAAGTTTATCCGCGAAGCCCGGGTCGAGTTGCACTGGCACTGCGGCGCGAGTGGCTTTAATCCGCGCGCGGCGCAACACTTTCGGATCGGGGTCGATGCCAACCACCTGCGCGGATGGATACTGTAGTTTCAACTTCACAACGAGTGTGCCGGTACCACAGCCAATGTCGAGAATATGGTGACCGGGTTCCACCTTCGCAGCGGCGACAAGTTCCTGGCGTGCACGATCGAATCCCATCAAGCTGACGAGCAGATCGTACACGGGCAGAAACAGATCGTGCCCCGCCGCGGGAAAAAAGTCTCTCTGACTCACTCGCTACTCATGTTGAAATTTTGTAGTGGTCCAATACGCCGAAGGCGTTGGCTAATTCCAGCCCAGGGTTGGAGCGCAGCGACAACCCTGGGATTATCCGTTTTAAATACCCGTATTAACCCTGAAAGGGTTAGCGGCGCAATGCCTAACCCTTTCAGGGTTTGATTTGGATTTTATTATTTCGTCCCAAGGTTGTCGCTGCGCTCCAACCTTGGGCTGAAATTAGTCAACGCCTTCGGCGTATTTTCAAAAATGGACTACACCGATTCGACTCAACTTGCACGCAAAACTGTCGACGAGCTTACTTTGGAACCAAGCCACGCCGCCAGTGCGACGCCGCCCGCAAACGGCGATCGTAGCAGTCTATCCCGAGGCATCGCTGTCAGGAGGCAGACTCGGTTTCCGGAGTGCGATTCTTCATCGCGCCGCGGATGTTCAGGAACGCAAGGCAAACCTGGAGAACGATGAGTGCGTAGGCGTGATCCTGCCAGCCCCACACGATCCAGAGCACGTTGCTTAACAGAAACAGCCAGAATCCATAGTTGCGTTTGAACTTTCTTTGCGAGCCAACCATCCACGCCGCAATGACGGTGACTACCATGGCGGGCCACTGGAGCAAATCAACCATTATTGAAAATACGCAACTGCGCGTTGCCGATCCGGCAGTGCGATTTGCTCCTCCAACGGATGAACGCAGTTGTCGCAGTTTCCGCAACGCTCAGCTTCCATCTCTTCACCAAAGTAGTCGTGCAAGAGACGCCAGCGGCACATCGCACTCTGCCCGTACTGCATCATTCGCTCCAGCTTCTCTTTATCCCTCTCGACTTTCGCCTCAGACAACCGCGAAAGGTACTCGAGTTCGTGTTGCTTTACGTCAACTTGTAACAGACGGAACTTACTACCACGCAACTCCTTCACGACTTTCATTTCCTTCAGCAGCGACAAAACCACGCGCACCTTTCCTTCGCTCACCGTATTCGCATTTTCCTGCACTACCGACAATTCAATCGGAGTCTCACCTCCATTGAACGCCTGGTACACGGCGAGGATGTCGTCGAACTTCGGATGCTTGCCACCAAGAAAAAACTGCTGCGTGCGTCGATCCTCGAGTTGATAAAACAGACTGCATGTTGCCGGCCCACCATCACGACCAGCTCGTCCCGACTCCTGGTAGTATGATTCGAGCGAACCCGGCATCTGATAATGGACCACGAAACGGATGTCAGGTTTGTCGATGCCCATGCCAAAGGCGTTCGTCGCCACGATCGCTTTCAATTCATCGCTCATGAATGCGTCCTGGTTTCGCTTGCGATCGCTTGCCTTCATACGCCCGTGATACTGCTCGATTTTGAACTCGAAACCTTTCAACCAGTCCGTCAATTCCTCTACCGTTTTAACAGTCGCAGCGTAAATGATGCCCGCGCCTTTGTGTTCGTTCAGTATGCGAATGAGCTCTTCGTGCTTCTCACGTTCGTTTGTCACTCGCTTGACTTCGAAATGCAGATTAGGTCGATAGATACCTGTTTTCACCACTTGAAGTTTTCCGAGATCGAGTTGCTTCTCGATGTCGGCTATGACTTCGGACGTCGCGGTAGCGGTCAAAGCCAATAGCGGTGGTGAACCGAGTGTTTTAATCGCCGCCCCAAGCGATAGATATGCAGGACGAAAATCGTGCCCCCATTCTGAGATGCAGTGTGCTTCGTCGATCACGACAAAGTTTATGTCTCGCTTTCGCAAGTCACCGAGAAATTCCTGATTTGTGAAACGTTCCGGCGTGACGAATATGAAGTCGCTTTTTTCAGTCTTTATCTGTTCGAGGTTCTCCTCGTGCTCCTCCGTCGTCAGCGCGCTGTTCAACTGCGCCGCTTCGATGCCTGCCTCTTCCAACTTGTCGACCTGATCTTTCATGAGGGAGATAAGCGGCGACACCACTACAGTCGTGCCCGGCAGGTGCAAAGAAGGTAGTTGATAGCAGAGCGACTTCCCTGCTCCGGTCGGCATAATCGCGAGCGTATTGTTGCCCTCGAGCACAGATCGCATGACTTCAGCCTGGCCGGGACGGAGTTTGTCGAGTCCGAACGTCTCTCGCAGCGTTCGCCTCATCCTCGTAAGTTCGCGCGTGACTTTTGGAACAAGAGCACTCATAAAACTCGCCGGCGTGCATTCGTTTGGAACACATGTGCACGTGCGCTACGCTCTCGGCAAGATGAGTGCCACGTGAGGTCAGTTTATGTCTCGGGTGTAAGCTCCTCTAATATGGAGCACATGAACTTTGTGCTTTCTAATCGTGAACAATACACGATAACGGCCAACAACCATCTGGCGAATTTCCTCGAAGAACTCGTCATCTTCCGGCGCCAGTGGAAAGCCCTTGGGCACGAGGCTAAGCTGTTTGGAAATTGCGGTACGTAATTCGCGGACCCATCGTCGAGCCTCTCTCTTGCCCCACACGCGGCAGCCCCAATCATATGATCCACGTACGTCCGCCTGTGCAGAAACCTCAAACACAATCGCGTAACGCTTCATTCGCGCTCCGAAATGCCTTTCTCAGCAAAAAACTCACGGAAGAACTTTTCTGCCGGTTTGCCCGCATTGCGTTTCATGCTTTCCAATCCACGCCTTATTCCCTCGATCGCTTCCATCCTGTCCTGCGCTTCAAGCAGTTTCTGGTAACTTTCGGCGTCCTGAACGATCAGCTCAGCCTTGCCATTAACGGTTAGGACTACTGGCTGTCCAGTCTTTTTTAGCTGGCGGACGATCTTGGCAGTGTCGCGTTTGAATGTGCTAAGGCTCTGAATGTCGCGCGTGAGTTTCATCTACTCTACTCCGTTGCTAAATCTACACTCAATCTAGTGCTCAGTGTACCACTAATTCGATTGACACTCCTTTCCAAGGCTGTCGGGGGATGCATTTCACTGCGGACATTTTCGCGCCGATCGTTTACATTAGCGCACGAACAGCTTCATCCAATTTCAATTCGAAACAAGGAACGTGCATGAGAAAGATCCGAATTGCGCTCGTTGTTGTGCTGTTGTGGTCGATCGTGTTGACGTCGTTCGCCTCCGCTCAGACGCAGAAGGCGTGGACGAATGCGCCGGAGATCGAACGTAGAGTCGAAGCACTCCTCAAACAGATGACGCTCGAGGAGAAGGTCGGGCAGTTGAACCAGTACTCTTACGGGACGCCGACCGGCCCGGGGACGGGTCGCAGCAAAGTCGAAGAGTCGATCCAACGCGGCGAGGTCGGCTCGTTCCTCAACGTCGTTGACCCCGCACTGAGCAACCGCTTGCAGCGCATCGCGATGGAGCAGTCGCGTCTGAAGATTCCACTCATCTTCGGACTCGACGTGATTCACGGCTATCGCACCACCTTCCCTGTCCCACTCGCGCTATCCGCAACGTGGGACGCGAACCTCGTCGAACGCGTCTCTCGCATTGCCGCGGAGGAAGCCACTTCGTCAGGGATTCGCTGGACCTTCTCGCCAATGGTTGATATCGCACGCGACCCGCGCTGGGGCCGCATCGTCGAGGGCGCCGGCGAAGATCCGTACCTCGGTTCGATCATGGCGCGCGCATACGTTCGCGGCTACCAGGGCACGAGTCTTAACGATCCACGATCGCTGGCCGCGTGTGCCAAACACTACGTCGCGTATGGCGCAGCAGAAGCAGGCCGCGACTACAACACGGTCGACATGTCCGAGCGCCAGTTGCGCGAAGTCTACTTGCAGCCTTTTCATGCGGCAGTGGACGAAGGCGTCGCGACGCTCATGGCGTCGTTCAATACGATCAATGGCGTGCCCGCGTCCGCCAACGCTTTCACACTGACTCAGGTCTTGCGCGGCGAATGGGGCTTTCGTGGTTTCGTCGTCAGTGACTGGGGTTCTGTAGGCGAGCTAATCCCGCATGGCATTGCCAACGATCTTGCGACTGCCGCACGCAAGGGCTTTCTCGCGGGCGTGGACATGGACATGGAGAGCAACGCTTACTTTCAACACCTCGCCGCGTTCGTCAAAGCCGGTCAGGTGCCGCAACCTGCGTTGGACCAGGCTGTACGACGCATCCTGCGCGTCAAGTTTGCCTTAGGTCTGTTCGATCGACCTTACGTTGACGAGAAAAGCGCAGTCACCACGTTGCCCGCAGCGAATGTCGCAGCTGCACGCGAGGCTGCGGAGAAGAGCTTCGTGCTACTCAAGAACGATTCAGCAATCCTGCCTATACAAAAGGGCGTGCGCAGCGTCGCACTCATAGGACCAATGGCAGACAGCGCGCCCGACATGCTCGGCGCGTGGAGCGCGCGAGGCGATGCTAAGGACGTAGTGACACTCAAAGCAGCGCTTGAAGCACGCTCGAAGCGCGACGGGTTTCGTCTGATCTACGCGAAAGGTACTGAGATTCGTGGCACTTCTGACGCCGGATTCGCAGAAGCTGCGGCTGCGGCCGCTCAAGCCGATATAGTTCTACTTGCACTCGGTGAAGACGCTTCGTGGATGACCGGTGAAGCAGCGTCACGCGCCTTCATCGATCTGCCTGGCAATCAACAGCAACTGCTCGAACGCGTTGCTGCCGCCGGCAAGCCGGCCGCGCTCGTCCTCTTTAGTGGTCGACCACTCGCGCTCACCTCCGCGGCCGCGCGTGTCAACGCCATCATTGAAGCATGGTCGCCCGGCGTGCAGGCAGGACCTGCTTTGGAGCGCGTGCTCTTTGGTGAAGCGGCGCCGGCCGGAAGGTTAACAGTGACCTTCCCGCGCAGTCTCGGACAAGTGCCGATCTATCACAGCGTGCTCAACACGGGTCGGCCGCCAGTCGGGTTAGACCTGACGCGCCCGCCCACGAACGGCGATGAGAAATTCAAATCCCGCTACGTTGACGAGCAGAACGTGCCGCTTTATCCGTTTGGCTTCGGCCTCACCTACACGACGTTCGAGTACTCAGCACCGCGGGTGGACGCGCAACAAGTCAGTGTGGACCAACTGAATGCGGGACGGGCACAACTGCGCATCACGGCGGAAGTGAAGAACACCGGCACACGCGCGGGCGAGGAACTGGTCCAACTATACATAGGTCTGCGTGGCACGAGCGTCGCGCGTCCGGTGCGCCAACTGAAAGGCTTCCGCCGCATCCTGCTCGAGCCCGGCAAGTCGCAGCGCGTCGAGTTCACTATCGGTCGCGACGAGTTGTCGATCTGGCAGCGTGAAACGAAGTACGCAGTTGAACCCGCCGAGCTGAACATCTGGATCGCCCCGAACGCTCAGAGCGGCACACCGGTAACAGTTACACTCAAATAGTTAAGCGCCAAAGGCGCAGAATATGAAGCCAGAGTTAAGCGCCGAAGGCGCGGAATATGAAAGCCAGGGGCAAGTCCCGACTTTGTCGGGACGTCGCCCCTGGATCAACATCCAAAACATACGACGCAGCCCTGAAAGGGCGTAATACGGTCGCGAATATTTCGGCCCTTCAGGCCTAGACGCCTTATGCGTTTTCACAACCAGGGGCGACGCGCTCGCTTCGCTTCGCGCTTGCCCCTGGCTATCATATTCCGCGCCTTTGGCGCTGCGATCGCTCTCGCCTAAAACATTCCGCGCCTTTGGCGCTGCGATCTGAAAACCTTTATACAAGGACTGACCTCAGCAGTTCTTGACGGCTTGCGCAAATTACGAGAGTTATGACATTTTGAGCGGCCGGAGGTGGAGCAATGAAACTCGGTTCGTTTCCTGTCCTTTTGATCGTACTGCTGCTCGCGACCACTGTTCGATCTCAGCAATTTAACGTCGCCGGTATCAAGCCCTATGACAAAGCCGTACCCGGACAGGTGATGGACGTGTTGATCGAGGGCTTGGATTCGGAGTCAGCACCGATGGTGTTTCCGGCAACGGATTTCAGCATTGAAGTGTTGCAAGACGGCGTCACTCAAACAGCGAAGGTACGGATCGCGAAGTTTACGATGATCCGGGAAGCCAACCCTCAAAACTCAAACAGAAACACCGTTGACTTCGCCGGAATGAAGATGCGCTCTTACCAGTCCGTGAGCTTTGTGGTTCCGAAAGGGCTGCATCCAGGCGCGGCGGAAGTCGTCGTCAGTTTCAAAGGCCAGCGCGGCAAAACAATCGGCATGGAGATAATTGAAAAGCCTCTGCGTCCCGTTGTAGGAGGAATGTCGGTAATGACCGTGGGCGGCATGCCTCCCAACAGAACATCGGGAAGAATTGAAGGAAATGATTTGGGCTGGAGACTTGAACGCGGCACAACCGCCCGCCTTCATGTCAACCCGTTAGTAGATCCTGCGGATCCGAATTCAGCAGTTCTGATCACTTTCAAGCAGGGCGGTAACGATTACGACGCAGTCACACGAATCACGAGCACTCCATCGAGAGTCGAGAACCGGGGTCGCGGTGTGGGGTTTACGGCGGCACGCGAGGAGTTGGAAGTGGATGTACCTGCGGCACTGACGTTGGGCAAGGCCGATGTTGAGATACGTTTGAAGGCAAACGGTCTCGTCAGCGATCCGGTAAAGATGATCGCGACGATCACCGACGTGACTCGTGTAGCAGAAGCTCCGAACGAGAGTGCGCCACGCGTGCTCGCCTTGACTCCCAAACGGGTCGGCGCAGGACAGTCGATCATGCTCTCGATCGATCAGCGACGCACGCTCGAGCCGTCGCCGAAAGAAACACAAGTGATTGTCGAGCAGGATAACGCTCGATACATCGCGACAATCGAAAAGAACTCGGCACTCACTGGACCAAGCAAAGCGCCCGACGCACCTGTCGGACTCTTCGCGAGAACGACGCGCCAGCTCATCGGCCGCGTTCAAATTCGCGTGCTGAATCCTTTGCGCGGTGAGCAAACCGGACTGAGTGCACCGGTGTCGCTGGAGATCGTGGATGAAGTGCTTCCGCCGGAAGTGAGCGGGGTCAGCGAGTCGACGGATGCTGATCTGGAGCAACTGAGACAAATGCAGGCGATGCAGAAGGAGGCAGGGAAAGAGCTTCGTATTTACGATCCCAACCGCCGCCACCTTACCATTCGAGCTCAGGGCATTGATTACAATCCGAAATTCGTTCGCATTACACTCGAGCAGGACGGCCAGAAATTCACGCTCTCACCCGGCGATTTCGCACTTTACTCAAACGACTCACTGATCGTCAGGTTGCCGAAAGATCTGAAAGGCGGCAACGTTAAGTTCACGATCGAAAACTCCGGTGGCGATAGATACAGCACACCCGTCACGAAGTCGTTCGTGCTACAACCTTGACTGCACGCAACTTTGTGCATAGATTCAACTCGCCTTCATATCACCATCTCGATTGTAAGGAGTCTACACATGTACACAAAATTGCTGATGAGCCTTGTGCTGCTTGCCGTGCTAAGCGTGGTCGCACTGGGCCAAACACCTCCGGTCAAAACACACTTGAAGGTCGGCGACCCGGCGCCTGACTTCACGCTACGTGCAACCGATGGCAAAGCCTACAAGCTTAGTGATTTTAAAGGTAAGAAAAACGTCGTACTCGCGATTTATGTACTGGCGTTCACCGGTGGTTGAACGAAGGAGTTAAAGGCGTATCAGGCTGATGTCGCCAAACTCGAATCAACCGACACTCAGGTTTTCGGTATGAGTGTAGACAGTGTTCCCGCCAACCGCGAATTTGCCAAACAGCTTGGGATTACGTTTCCGCTACTCAGCGATTTCAAACGCACTGTAGTTAAGGATTATGGTGTTTTTAATGAGGAGCAGGGCTTTGGAAATCGCGCCACTTTCCTGATCGATAAAGAAGGCATCATTCGCCACATCGACGAAGGAAATACCGCAATCGATCCGACTACTGTTGTCGAGGCGTGTAACGTGCTCGAACATAAGAAGGAGAAGTCGTCAACGCCTTAAAGAATCAGCGCCAAAGGCGCGGAATATAATAGCCAGGGGCAAGCGCAAAGCGCGTCGCCCCTGGTTAAATACACAAAAGAAGCGCCGAGGCCTGAAGGGCCGAAATATTCGCAACCGTATTACGCCCCTTCAGGGCTGGGCGCCTTTTATTTTCTGGTACCAGGGGCGACGCGCTTCGCGCTTGCCCCTGGCTGTCATATGTCGCGTCTTTGGCGCTCAGCGCGTCGCCCCCGGCTATCGTATTCCGCGCCTTTGGCGCTGCAGAAAAACAATACTTGTTCGAGACCTGTCAGGATCTCAATTCAAATCATTATCCTTGAAGTACTTCGTTCCCTTGCCGGTCAGTTCGAGCGCGACACCTTTGTCGGTCAACTGATACATCCAAACACCCGGTGAGACTGATACCGCGCCTTGAAGCGAACCACCACCATCACCGGTCTTCGCGGCTGCGGTAGTCTGTCCACCAAACTCCCAACCGCTGTTAATGAATTTCTGAAGCGCATCCACAGTCTCAAACACAAAGATGGTGCTGAACTTCTTCACACCCATTCCAAAACCAGCCTGGATCTCTCGCATCTTCATGTAGGTGACTTTCTGTGTTTTGTTATTGACCGCAATGCCACTGCCCCTGCCGGCGCCCGCAATGAGGATCTTTGCGCCACCACTATTGAAGGCCGCATACCCGGCAGCCCTCTTGATTGCACCCTCCGCGGACGGCTTCGCTTTGTAAAGGCGTTGCAGCGTCGCGTCAGCCTTCTTGCGAGCTTCAGCCTGCTTCTCTTCTTTCGACTTGGCTACTACGGTAAGGGCGCTGAGCAGCATCAACCCGAGTGCGATCGATAGTCTACTTCGATTCATCACACCTCTCCCCTCTTCTGAAGACCGAAGAACACACCTCTCGGTAATCAGAATGAACGTCACATTTAGCGGGATGTTAGCAGCCAGTTTTCGTGAATGTACCTGACAAAAGTTCCAGGTATGAAATCACGGCCTTTGTGGGAAGACACCCTTGGTGCTCAGCTAGCCTTCGATCATCAACATGCTAAACGCGTCAGCCGCGTCTATCACGACTCTCTCTAAGGCCGGGCGAGGTCAGTTACGGCCGCGTACACACCTTCGACGACCATCGCCATCTGTTTGTAATCGAGCTTCTCCGCTGTGTCCTGCGCAGTGTGGTAATTGCGATTGCGATAGAACGCTGTGTCGGTAATCATCACGGCGTTGTATCCGGCGTGCCAGTAGCTTAGCTGGTCCGAGAAATCAACACCCGCAACAAAGCTCGGCGCGTTGATCGAATAGATGGGTAGCGGCGCTGCTCGTCGCATCGCGGCTTTTGTGCGGCGGGCCAGCGACCAATCACCAAGTCGTCCGACCACGCCGATGAAGTTTCCAGTCGATGGATAAAACGCACTCAATACGCCCGCCGGGAGATGTTGGCTGTTCGGCGCATCACTGAAGTAACCGATCATCTCGAGACTAAACATCGCTCTCACGCGAACGTTCTGTTTACGTAGCGACTGGGCATGGACCGAACTACCCATACCCGTAGTGCGAAAATACGGCGGCTCTTCCAAAGTGAACGCAACGAGTTCCACTCGCATTGGTGGTTGTTGCCTGCCGAGCAATCGCGCGAGTTCGATCAAACCGGCAACGCCGCTCGCGTTGTCGTCGGCTCCAGGCAATGGTCCGGCCGTATCGTAGTGCGCGCCGACGACGATTCGCTCTTCCGACTCTGGTCCAAATTGAGCAATCACGTTTCGATACGACTTGCCATTGACACGATACGGTTGTTCCGACACGAGCGTGGTAGTCTGACTAAACTCACTCTTTATGTACTCCGCAACTCGATCGAGATTCTCGACATGACTTTCATCGCGCGGCGTCAGTTCGATTGAGAGTTTACGGACGTGCGATTCGAGACGAGCAGGATCGACGGTTCTTTCCGAACTCGGCGTCACACGAGTTAAGAGCGGCTGTGTCACCCAAAACCACAACCCGATCAACAGCAGAATAAATATGAGTACAACAAGCAGCATGAATTTGATAATACGACGCCGTCGCTCGGCTTGTGACTGCCATTGGGCTTCGATTGAAAGTTGAGCCACGCCCGAAGTATACGCGATGGCTTTATCTCAAAATCCGAATTCTTCCTTGGAAGCAGTCAGTACCACCTCGCGGTAGCGGGTGGGTCAGCCATGCGCATCATCTACCCACCCGCTATCGCGAGGTGGTACTGACCTTGTCCAAGTGCGACGTTATAATGCGCCACATATGGGCGGAGCTTACGAGTCGACCTACCGTGAATGGCTGCAGGATCCGGAGGGATTCTGGGCCAGGGCCGCGGAGTCGATCCACTGGTATAAGAAGTGGGACCAGGTGCTGGATGCTTCACGCGCTCCTTTTTACCGCTGGTTTTCGGGTGGTCTCGTTAATACCTGCTACAACTTGCTCGATACTCACGTGGAGAATGGGCGAGCAGAACAAGTGGCTCTCATCTACGATAGTCCTGTCACTGGTATTGTTAAGTCTTACACGTATCGTGCGCTCTTAAACGAAGTTGCGTTGTTCGCCGGGGCACTCCGCCAACAAGGTGTAGAAAAAGGCGATCGCGTAATCATTTACATGCCGATGGTCCCCGAGGCGGTCATCGCGATGCTGGGTTGCGCGCGCATCGGTGCGGTCCATTCAGTAGTTTTTGGAGGGTTTGCTGCTGATGAACTAGCCACTCGCATCGACGACGCGTGCCCCAAAGTGATCGTCTCAGCGTCCTGCGGCATTGAAGTGAACCGCGTGGTCCCATACAAGCCGATGCTGGATAAGGCGATCAACTCGGCGCGGCACAAGCCGGAATGTTGCATCATACTCCAGCGACCGCAAGTTGAAGCAGAACTGGTCGACGGCCGCGACATCACGTGGCCCGATGCGTTGGACCATGCGAAACCGGTCGATTGTGTTCCACTAGCCGCCACCGATCCGCTTTACATTTTGTACACGTCCGGCACGACCGGTATTCCTAAAGGCATCGTGCGTGATAACGCCGGCCACCTCGTCGCGCTGAAGTGGAGCATGAAAAATGTCTACGGTGTTGAGCCCGGCGAAGTCTTTTGGGCTGCTTCGGATCTGGGTTGGGCCGTCGGTCACTCGTACATCGTTTATGGGCCATTGGCACATGGGAACACGACCATTCTTTACGAAGGCAAGCCTGTCGGCACACCCGATCCCGGGGCGTTCTGGCGCGTGATATCTCAACATCAGGTCAGTGTGTTCTTCACCGCGCCCACCGCGTTTCGCGCCATCAAGCGAGAAGACTACGCCGGTGATTACCTCAAGCAATACGACCTCACAAACTTCCGTACGTTGTTCCTCGCGGGTGAGCGTTGTGATCCGGACACGTTGGCGTGGGCAGAAAAACAACTCGGCGTGCCCGTCATCGATCATTGGTGGCAGACCGAAACCGGCTGGCCCATCGGAGCCAATTGCGCCGGACTGGAATTACTGCCGATCAAACCAGGCTCATGCGGCAAAGCTGTGCCGGGTTATGAAGTGGACGTGCTGGACGATGAAGGTTCGCCTGTAGCTGAGAATCAGATTGGCAACATTGCGATCAAACTTCCGTTGCCGCCCGGATGTCTGCCGACACTTTGGAACAATGATGCCGCGTACCGCGAGTCGTATCTGGAGTCTTATCCTGGCTATTACAAGACTGCGGACGCCGGTTACAAAGACGAAGAGGGTTATCTGTGGATCATGAGTCGCACAGACGACATCATCAACGTCGCCGGACATCGACTCTCAACCGGCGCACTCGAGGAGGTGCTTGCGGCACACACTGACGTGGCCGAATGCGCGGTCATCGGTGTTGCCGACGAGTTGAAAGGTGAGATCCCGCTGGGACTGGTGGTGCTGAAACGAGGAGTCGATAGACCTGAAGAAGAGATCGTCGTCGAATTGATCCAGTTAGTACGTGAGAAGATTGGACCAGTCGCTTCGTTCAAAGTGGCAACCGTCGTCAACCGCCTGCCGAAGACTCGTTCCGGCAAGATCGTCCGCGGCACAATCAAGAAGATCGCCGATGGTGTTGACTACCGAATCCCTCCAACCATCGAGGACGCCACCGTCCTCGACGAGATCACCGCGAACCTAAACACTCTGGGCTACCCGCGAAATTAATTCGAACCCTTCACCTTCTCGATCAACTGCGTCGCTTTTTTCACCCATTCATCTCCCTCGCTACCAAAGCCAATCCCTTCAAATATCACTTTTCCATCGAGACTAACGATCCAGTTCCGCGGGATGCTGTTAATGCCCTGGCTGTCCGCGTAGGCCTGGCCCAAAAGCACGGGGAAGGTGAACTTGTTCTCTTTCATGAAGGGCTCAACTTTGCCGACTTCTTCGTCAGTGTTGAGCGTGAGAACAACAACGTCCTTACGATCCTTCAATTGCTCGCGAAGCTTTTGCACGTAAGGTAATTCCGCCTTACATGGTCCACACCACGTCGCCCAGAAATTGATGAACGCCACTTTGCCTTTCAGATCCGCTAGTGTCCACTTGCGACCTTCGAGATCCGTTAGGTCAAACTCCGGTAGCGCGGTGTTCTTGCTGTCCCAGGCTACGGGTTCAGCAGTTGCAAGCTTGCTCTTCGAAGCCTCGTTGCGCGCGAGATAAGCTTTCCATCCCTGGTCCGTACCACCGAGTTCCTTCCACAAACGTTGCGTGTTGCCAGTCAACTCATCTTCTTTGCCCGCAGGACCGAGTCGAAACGAAAGCGCCGTCTGGTATGCCGTCATGGCATCGAGTTTGCGCTGCTCTATTTCAGCTACTTTGCCAACAGCTTGCCAATAGACCGTCTGATTGTAGGCTGCTGAACGCTTCTGAGCGTCGGTCTCAGCGGGCTTCTTCGGCACAGTGATATCAGCTAGTTGCGCCAACACCGCCTGTGCTTTCTGAGGTTGTTTCAACCGCGCGTACGCTTCGGCTAAAAGTGGCCAACCATCCAAACGCATGTACCTTAGGTTGCCACCCTCATCAGTTCCTCCAAAAGGCGGATAAAGATCAGATGAACCAAAACTCTTATTAAACTGTTCAGTGTCCTTGAATCCCTTTAGCAGCATTCCGGGAATGGCTGCGAGGTGAAAATTATGTTTTAGGTAAAAGCGGGCTACGCTGATTTCGAGCGGTGAACTGGAATACGTCATACCGCCACGATCGTGAGCTTTGACGTAGGCATTGTAAGCAGACTCAACATCAGCAGTAGAAACTCCGTCGAGTGCGATGAGTGAATAAACTCGATTGGACCATGTGTACTCATCATCAGGCCATCGCTTGATCCATTCATTGCCAGCTTGCACAACTGCGCGATGGTAGGCCTGCCTCTCCGCTTCGGACGCTTCACCTTTCGGATATGGATGTTCGTCGTGAAAGCGTGCCTGTATGGCCCAGCGTGTGACGGCAGCGTTCGGGAACAACCGCACGAGTTCGTCTTCAGCCCAACGCTCACCAGCTTTGTCGCCTGCTTGTTTGTAACCGGATTTCAGCGCTTCGAGCCATGGTCGCGTATTGAGATTTCGAGCACGAATGCGCTTCAAGTCTGCTGCGATCTGCTCGCGGAGTTTGGGATGCTCAGGCACCGTTTTCAATTTGAACTCGAGTGTCCAGAGTTGATCCCAATCAACTAAATCGTCATTGCTGGTCGACGATTCGAGCCGTGCTCGCAGACGTTGCGCAGCGGTACTCATCATCTCCTTGTCACCCGAACGCGCAATCAATCCTAAACCAGCCGTGCTTGCCGGACACTTCTCAAACCATATCTTCAAGTGTTCTTTGAATTTTGCCGGATCGCGGAAGTTAGGTGTGTTGTAGATCTCCGCCAACTGCAAATGCGACCACGGAAACTGCGGTGCATCCTGAGTTAGTTTGGTCGAGAGCGTGATCACTTCTTTGGTCTGCCGGCCGAAGAGTAAACGCGTGTAGAGATAGACCGCTATCGGATCGTTTGGATTCTTCTCCATCTGCGCGCGATACTCGGAGATCAATGCATCGCGATCGACGAAGAAACCAGCCATACGAGTTTCCAGATAACGCCGCTGAACATGGAAATCAGTGGGATACTTCTTTAGTAACTCCTGGAGCAACGGGAGCTGCCGTTCGCGACGGATTTTATAAGGCAGATCCTCCTCGGATATTTTATCGACCTGTTTCAGGTCTTCTTTCACAGCAGGAGACAGCTCGCAGTAGTTGAACTGATCCTGCGCGAGAGCAACGTTTGTCACGATCAAGATGACTGGTAGGAGCAACGTGAAGCGCCGCATGGCTGATCTCCTTGAACTAGGTGGTTGGATCAGTGGTACTCACGAAACAGGACTCTCAGGGTTCCGGAAACTTGTTGAATGTTATCTTTTGCTGTCTAAGACCCACAAGTAGGGCAGAGCCGGCACGGGCACAGCCCCCATTTTTTTACTCCTTTCCGGCAGGGCAGAGCCCTGCCCCACATCGGGCGGCGAAGCCGCAGCGTAGAGCGTCAAAATTTCTGAGGCGCAAAGTGGCGCCGCAGTGCGGCTTCGCCGCCCGTTGAGCCAGTAATCCTTTAAAATATTTGAGCACCCTTCGCCTCGGCTTCGCCGCCCGATGTGAGGCAGGGCTCTGCCCTGCCGGAGGGAGGGGAAAGAAAAATGTATGGGGCTGTGCCCCCTGTTCCGGGCTCTGCCCTTTACACTCGATTCAAATCTCGGTAGCTTCTTGAATCAGTTCTACAATCCTCACACAGCGGAGCATCCTCATGGCTCATCGATTTCTTATCTCACACGACTCTCCGGTTCTCTACATCACTGTTGTCACTAAAGACCGACTACCAGTCTTTCGAACTGACTGGATGAAGGAGTTCCTCTGTCTTGCGCTTGATGAAGCGCGTAAGTCGGCCGGGATTCTTTTATTTGCGTACGTGATTATGTGGGATCACATGCATCTCCTCACTAGTCGTAACTCAACCACCGCAAACGTGCTTCGTGTATTAAAAGGAATTACTGCGCGCCGCGTCATCGATCACTTGAAAGAGAAAGGACACCTCAGCTCACTTGCCAAGTTAGAGCACCAGGAACAAAAACGAAATCACCGATACTCGTTATGGCAGACTGAAAAAAATGTGCTTCCGATTTTTAGTGAAGGAATGTTTATGGAGAAGATAAATTACATTCATCAGAATCCGGTTAAGGAGGCATTGAGCGAACGCGCCGAGGATTATCGTTGGTCCAGTGCGCGCATTTGGCGAGGGAGATCACTAGAGAATGAACCATTGCTCATGGATAATGATCTCATTCAATGGAGACGCAAAAGATGAGGGCAGCCCGAACCGGGGCATAGCCCCCATTATTTTTTACTCCTTTCCGGCAGGGCTGAGCCCTGCCTCACATCGGGCGGCAAAGCCGTAGCGTAGAGCGTCAACTATTCTGAAGGGCAAGTGGCTACGCGGGCGGCGAAGCCGTAGCGTAGAGCGTCAAATGTTCTGAGCGGCAAGTGGCTACGCGGGTGGCGAAGCCGCGGGCACAGCAAGTCTAAGAGATCCTTTTACTACCCAAATGGGTAGGCTCGTTCCAACTCTCCAAAGCGCGTTAGCGAAAGAAGAAGGATCGAATAACAGAATTCGACCCATAAGCGGCACAGTTCAGGAGGGACAAAATGAGCATCAATCGCGTTACACTTATTACTATTCTCTTTCTCGCTTCATTCATCGCTAACATTCACGCACAAACACAACCGCGTTCAGTTACCGGATCGATCACGCCAGAGGGCGCTGTCCGGATGATTGCGCACGGTGAGACGCTCCAGATTCGTATGGAGATCTTTTCCGCCACCGGCGAGCTTGTCTCTGATTCCGGTCTGCGCCAGGGAAATATCGTTGACTGGAAACAGTCAGACGCTACTCAACCTCTGATCGACGGTTCGTATCAGGTCGTCGTCACTGTTAAAGACTTCAAGGGAACCTTGAGCAAACGAGTGGCAGAACTGACATTGCAAGGTGGCCAACTTAATTTACAGAGCCACAAGCCCGACGAAATCAATCAAAAGTCAAAAACGACTGAAGGCGACGATTCGATTTCGATCCTCCGCGAAGGAAAAGAACGAGCAATCGTTGTTAACGCGCACGATGGCACTGACGGACAAGTCAGCAGCACTACCGGCGCTTTGACTTTTCGCACCGGCAACGTCTTTTCAAATCAAGACCAGGAACAGATGCGCGTAACGGCCGACGGTCGCGTCGGCATCGGCACCAAAACGCCTGAAACAACTCTCGACGTTGTGGGCACGATCAAAGCTCGCGGCGGCATTCAGTTTGACGACGGCTCGGTGTTGAACTCCGCGAAGAGTCTCTCGCCCAGCAAAGACGCGCCTTCCGGTAGCGCCGGTGGTAACCTGTCCGGCACAAACATCATCACCGCAGTCAACGATCCGGCAACAGTCGGCGCCATCAACGACAATCGCGTGTCGCTGAATCTCGCGCGACTCGCTGCGGCCAACACGTGGTCCAACTTCAACGTCTTCAGCGCCGGGCTGTCAGCCAACAACGCGCAGATCACGAACGTTGGCAACCCGCAAAACGGCGGCGACGCTGTCAACAAGAACTACGTCGATGCGAACGTGGTGCGCTTTCTGCCCGCCGTTCAACAACTATCTGTTGGTGACATCAACGGCACTGCTCCGATGATCAACCTGCGCGGTCAAAGCACTTGCTGTGGTCCATCGATAGGCTTTGCGGATTTCAAAGTCTTTCAGAACGGCAGCTTTGTTGCGACCGGTAATCTCGGTATCGGCGTTCCGCCGATGCAGGGCCCTGGTTATCGCACCTCGTGGCACACCTACAAAGGCGCGTTTCGTTCCGGCTATGCCGATACTGAATGGGACGACGCAAACGTCGGATTCTTCTCATGGGCCGGTGGCAGCAACTCGACCGCGCAGGGCCTCTACTCGCTCGCATTTGGTGACACGAATAAGGCGCTCAGCACCAGCAGTATCGTGTTCGGCAGTGGTAATCACGTGAAGGGCGCAGCAGGCATTTCGGCAGGCGCGGGCAATCGCGTGTGCGACACGTATGGCGTGGCCTTTGGTAACAAAGCCATCTCGGGTGGTCCACTAATCAATGGCACTTGCGATCCGGACAGCTTCAACATCAAGGGTCTTGCTGCCGTGGCAATCGGTTACAACGTGACTGCCACCAGCGACCACTCGTTTGCGCTTGGCAAGTTTGCTTCGACCAACGGATTCAGCGGGGCATTCGTTTGGGGCGACGGTTCGGCTACGACTACTGCGCAAACGTTCAATGCAGTCGCGAATAATGAGTTTGCGGCGCGCGCGAGTGGTGGTTTCCGTTTCCGCACAAATCTCGCCGGCACGACTGGTTGTAACTTGCCGGCCGGCTCCGGAGTCTTCAACTGCACCTCGAGCCGTTACACGAAAGAGAACTTCTCGCTCGTGAGTGGTACGGATGTGTTGTCGCGGCTGCGCGGTATTGACATCAGCACGTGGAACTACATCGCGGAAGGACGCAACGTGCGCCACATGGGACCAATGGCGGAAGATTTCTACAAAGCCTTCCAGTTAGGCACCGGGAATACTTCGATTGGTGTGCAGGATTTGACGGGCGTGAGTTTGGCGGCGATTAAGGAGTTGAACCAGCGCACCGATGAACTTCAGCAGAAGACCGCCGAAGTGGAGCAACTACGCGAACAGGTCAACCAGTTGGAACGACGACTGGCGACACTCGAGCAGTTGTTGCAGCAGTCGAAACTTCATTAATTAGTTACGATCTATCGCGCAAAGGCGCAAAGACGCAAAGCACTGCCGTGCTTCAAAAAGCGTCTTTGCGACTTTGCGACTTTGCGCGAGAATTTTCTTCGGCAAAAGCTACCAACGCCACACCCGGACAGTCAGGGCAATCAGTCTCACTCACGACATACTGACAGCGACAACGCGGGCAGTACGAAATCGAATCCTTTTCCCGCACTGCCGGCGCTTCTAAATCCTCGGGTTTTAAATGCTGCTTCAAACAAATATTCAATTGCTCATCGACCGCCCACCGCATCGTCTCCTCAGCAGTCTTATCTGAGATCTCGTGTTTGAGCGGATGGCGCAAGTCAAGCACGAACGCGCGTACAAACTGCTGCTCGCTCGACGCGGCTAACAAATTTGCAAGCACAACCGGACTGTAATCAGCAAGCAGATTCCTGCTGAGAACGTCAGCGGCGCGGATCGAGACCGGCGGACACAGGATCATCTTGACTAAGTTCTCAAAACGCTCCGAACCTTCAGCCGGAAACAGCTGCTTGTGCGCGCGATAGAACATGATCCCCGTCAACACCGCCAGGATAACCATCACCACAGCCACCGGAATGATTAACGGCATCAGTCCAAAAATACTCGCCACAGTTGGCGTGAAGACAAACAGAAACAGCAACAGGATCAAACTCAACTCCTGAACCGGTTCGATCATCGCCTTCCCTTCTTTCAACCGGGCGGCAGCGTCGTCAATAGCAAACTGTTTCTGCATCCACGCACGCACTATTCGTTCCCGTTTAGGCGCTGAAGCCTTGACCAGCTCGCGGATCAGCCCGGCCAACATCTTCGCCTGTCCCGGCGTAGCGCACTTCGCGAACTTTTCATTGTTCACGAGCAGGTACACGCCTTCAGTCGCGGCAGTATTGACCTTGCCGAATGGCAGGAACTGTCCGGTTTGCGTGGGCGATCTGGCTTCTGACGGAAGAGTCTGGAGATTGTAGGCACAGATCCCTGACGGCGAGATTGAGATCGGTAACAGGTGCGACAGGAACATCCGTCCGGGTGTTGCTGGATTTAAAAAGAGAATGCCGCCGTTTGAGTTTCCGAGCCACGACGGCGGCACTGTCAAACGCCAACGCCCACCCCACGACAAAACAAAAACAACAGACTCCCGCTTCACCCAAATCAGGCAATCTGAAAGATAGACCAGGATCAGGATGAGTAACAGCGTTTGGCCTTCAGTCATACTGCCGTTACGCCGTGGTTCGATTACGTGAAAAGAGTTTCTTAACCAGCGCGGAAATGGCGAGGAATGCACCCACGAGCGCTTTCCACAACCACTTGAACGCCCCGGTCTTTACGAGCGCGGCTCCAGCACCGCCGACAATCAAGCCTGTGAGTCCGTATGCCGCGGTCTTATCGCCCGCGCGAAACTCAGCATAGCGATGGCCCTGTTTGAACTCGAATCCCTGAAGCATCGTCTTGAACTTCGGCAGCGTTTCGGCAAGTTTCGTCGGATCAGTTACGAGAGTGACTTCCATTACACCGCCACGACCGAGCATACGCGTATTGTGATTCACAACTCGCAAGCCTTCGCTGGTTGCATTCACGGCCCATTCGAGATTGTGAGTGATCTCGTTGTAATGTGGTGGCTGTTCCCATCCGACGATGGTCATCGTGGCCCAACCGCGGCGCAGGCGTTCCTTATTACCTGCTTCAGTGCCCGCTTTGATCGAATCGAGCAGCGCGTTTGCATCGAGAGAATCTTTGTCGTCGTCTTTGACGTAGCCGACGTCGTCAAACTCAAACACGGCGAACCAGTCTTCCTTTTCAGGAGCGACAAAACCGAGCTCTTTTCCATTGGTCGGATTCTGGTTCGCTTCCATGATGAGACGCGTGTCGTTTGCATCGGCGAACACGAAACCTTCCGGCACCTTCACCTGGGCGATGTCACCGAGAACACCAACTGAGTTTCCCTTTTGCCATTTCACTCCTTCGTAGTCATTCCAGGAAGAAGCTGGCGTCGGCGATGGTGAGGGAGAGGGACGTTTCTTTGATTGCCCCACGGCAATCAAGGCGCAAATACACACCACACTGGCTACAACAAAAATACGAATCTTCATTGGTTAATCCTCCTGGGCTTACCTGGACGGGAATACGGCTAAAGGCTTGGTTGGCAAGGACGATTCAGATGCCCCGTTGGGCGCAAAGGAGTATACCAATCGAGCAGATTGTTGAAAACCATTTTCGATCTTCTATGCGTTCTCTGCGGCCTCTGCGTTCTCTGCGTTAAAGAACTATTTCCACGCAGAGAACGCAGAGGGCCGCAGAGGTACGCAGAGAAAATGCATTCAGACCGAAGCCTTTCAGCTTGACTGATTTTCTAGTCAGTTTGAATCTAATCCACTTCTCACCAAAACCACCGAAACATCTACTTTCCTCAGCAGATTGCCAAAAACCCCATTGGCACGAGGCTAGCACTAGGACCGTGCTCGCATTTTATGGAGCGGATTCTTAGCCCCCTGGAGAAACTGAATGTCGCGCCCCCAACTCCCGAAACGGCTCGTAGCCGCCACAGTGCTGTTTTCCCTGTGCTCAGCACTGTTCATGACGACCAATACCAGCGCCCGAGCTGCCGCTAATACTCTGCCCAGCGCCGTCAGCAGCAAGATCTCCCCTGACCTGCAACGATTGATTCTGTCAGGCAATGGCGACACACGCGTAAAGGTGATCGTGCAATCAAACTCTTCCACGTCTAACCTGCTCGGCAGCCTGCTCAATACGGTCGGTGGACTGCTCGTCAACGTACTGGCAAACCTCAACATTCGCATCCTTGACGTTGAAGCCAACTCTGTCGAAGTACTCGCTACGGATCCGAGTGTTTCCTACATTTCACTCGATGCGCCGGTTCGCAGTTCAGGACACATCACCACTACAACGGGTACTCAGCAAGTGCGCGCTCAAAAGTCGCTGCTCGGCCTGAACGACACACTCGACGGTTCGGGCGTGACAATCGCGATCCTTGATTCCGGCATCGACACTAAACACAAATCATTCGCGACCACGGGCAAGATCAAATTCAGTAAAGACTTCACCGGCGAAAACCGCACCGACGATCCGTGGGGCCACGGCACACACGTCGCCGCGATTGCAGCGGGCGACGGCGCGCCGACGAGCGGCGCTTACGAAGGAATCTCCCCGGGCGCGAGTCTCGTCAATCTTCGCGTACTCGACTCCGATGGTGTGGGCCGAGTTTCAACCGTGCTGGCCGCACTCGATTGGCTGATGGCCAACAAAGGCAACTACGGCGTGCGCGTCGTGAACATGAGCCTCGGTACGCCGGCAATCAACTCCTACGAAGACGATCCAATCTGCAACGCCGTGCGCAAGCTCGTCAACGCTGGCGTCGTGGTCGTAGCAGCCGCTGGAAACAACGGCAAAGACGCAGACGGTCAAAAGATCTACGGCGCCATTCACTGTCCCGGCAACGAACCTTCCGCGATCACTGTCGGCGCCAGCAACAGCTTCGGCACCGATGCACGCAATGAAGACTCAGTGACGAGCTACAGCTCGCGTGGTCCAACTCGCAGCTTTTCAATCGATTCTTACGGCCAGGTCCATTACGACAACATCATCAAACCGGATCTCGTAGCTCCGGGTAACAAGATCATCGCCTCGGAAGCGGTTGGCAATAGTCTGATCAGGAAGTACCCCGAACTCGAAACCTATAAGTATTCAACCACGAACATGAAGCTCATGTACCTCAGCGGTACATCGATGTCCACCCCAGTGGTTGCGGGCGCCGCCGCTCTCTTGTTGGAAGCAAACTCCAGCTTGACCCCGAACATGGTCAAGATGCTTTTGATGTACACCGCTCAGCCACTGCCCGGCTTCAACACGTTGGACCAGGGCGCCGGACAAATCAATGTCGCCGGAGCCGTGACTCTCGCGAGGATTGTTCGCACGGATTTGCTGGGCCTCTTGAAACCCACTTTCGGATCCGCATTACTAACACAAACTGCTCCTGCCCCACAGACCACGATTGGTGGTTTGACGTTCACATGGACCCAGGGCCTCGTGCTCAAGCGAACCATGATCACCGGCAAGGATCTGATCAACAAGTATCAGGTCAGCTACGGCCAGGGTTATCTCCTCGGTGACGGCGTTAACGAAGGACTCACGAGCCAGAGTTTGAACTACAACATGTGGGTCAAGAGCGTGACGCTCGGCAGCTACATGACAAAGAGCGATGGTTCCGCGTTGTTTGGCGGTTCTTACTTTCTCAGCAACGCGCTCCTGCTCGGCGATGGCTTCGTTATAGGTGACGGTTTCGTCCTCGGCGATGGCTTTGTCATCGGTGACGGCTTTGTCCTTGGTGACGGTTTCGTACTGGGCGATGGTTTCGTACTCGGCGACTGCTCGCTCGGCGATAGTGGACCATCGATGAAGTAACGGCCAAGAGAGACGTGCGGCGATGAAAACTCTACGACAACATTCAACGAGCGTTTACATGTGGTCGGTGGTCACAGCCGGAGCCGCCTGTGTGCTGTACGCCACCTACAAGCTTCAGGTAGGCATCATTGATGGTTACTTTCTACTCCTCACCCTCATCACTGCCGTGCTCGGCTCACAAATCGCGATCCGCATTCCCAAGATAAGCGCCAACATCACTCTCGAAGACACGTTCGTATTCATCGCCCTTTTGCTTTATGGCGGCGAGGCTGCCGTGATGATTGGCACCCTGGCTGGTATATGCTCAGCGCTGAGGATCAGCCGCAAGGTCAGAACTGTTGCGTTCGGCAGTGCCGCACTCGCGGTTTCCATAATGACAACGGCCACCGTCTTGAAACTTGTCTTTGGGTCAACTACGAACCTCCTAAACAACGGCGCCTCCCCCGCGATCATCGCGCTTTGCGTAATGGGACTGGTTCAGTATCTGGTCCACACCGGAATCGGCTCTATAGCAAGCGCGCTCAAGGTCGGCGAATCGCTGTGGCACATGTGGACGCGCAACTTTCTTTGGATGTCAATCAGTTACTTCGCAGGCGCTGCCGGCGCCGGATTCATTGTAAACAGTCTCGGCACAGCTCGATTCTGGGCGTTTCTGATCTGCATTCCGATCATCGTCATCGTCTACTTCAGTTACGACCGTTACATGCGCGAAGTAAAAGCTTCAGCGCGCCACGCTGAGGAAGCTGAACGCGCTCGCGCGAAACTCGAGCACCAACGTGCCGAACAGGCGGAGAAACACGTTCAGGAGTTGAACAACTACATCGCCGAGCAGGAACGCATCAGCCGCGTGCTCGAAGAAACGAAAGAACACTTCCGTCACGCTGCGTTTCACGATTCACTGACCGGACTTCCGAATCGCGCCATGTTCACCGAACTCCTCAAGGCCGAGATCGAAAGTTCGAAGCGGCGTAACGATCACATGTTTGCAGTGCTCTTCCTCGATCTGGATCGTTTCAAGAACATCAACGATAGTTTGGGCCACACGCACGGCGACCTGCTGTTAGTGGCCTTTGCCGAGCGTCTCGAGCGCACGCTGCGTCCTGTTGATACTCTCGCCCGTTTTGGTGGCGATGAGTTTGCAATCCTCTTGAGCGGTATGACTGACGCGACTGACGCAGTACGCGTCGCGCAAAGAATTCAGGACGAACTGAGCCAGCCGTTTGTGCTTGATAAGAACTCCGCATTCGCGACTGCGAGCATCGGCATCGCGCTCAGCTCGAGTGGTTATGATCGCGCGGACGACATTCTGCGCGACGCGGATATCGCGATGTATCGCGCGAAAGAAAACGGCAAGGCGCGTTATGAATTGTTCGATCACGGCATGCACGCACGTGCGGTGTCGCGATTGCAACTCGAAAGCGATTTGCGACAGGCGATCGAGCAGAAGGAATTCTGTGTTTACTACCAACCAATCGTTTCGCTGCAAACGGGACGTCTCGCGGGCTTCGAAGCGCTCGTGCGCTGGAACCATCCGCGTCGTGGCCTGGTATCTCCGGCTGACTTCATTCCCGTGGCGGAAGAGACGGGCTTGATTGTTCCGATCGGACAATGGGTGTTGAACGAAGCGTGTGCGCAGGTGCGCCAGTGGCAGATCGATTCGCCAACTCATCGCTCGTTGAGTCTGAGTGTGAACCTTTCCGCGCGCCAGGTTGCTCAGCCCGATCTGCTGCAACGGATCAAAGAGGCGCTTGAAAACAGCAAGCTGAATGCACATTGTTTGAAGCTCGAGATCACTGAAAGCGTGGTCATGGAGAACGCCGAAGCGGCAGCGCAGATGTTCAAACAATTGCGTTCGCTCGGTGTGCAGTTAAGCATCGACGACTTCGGCACCGGTTATTCGTCACTCAGTTACCTGCACCGCTTTCCACTCAACTATCTCAAGATCGATCGCTCGTTCGTGATGCGTCTAACGACAGACAACGACAACGCGATCGTTCGCACCATCTCAACGCTCGCGCGCAACCTCGGTATGGAAGTCATTGCCGAAGGAATCGAGACTGAAGAGCAGTTTCAGCAGTTGAAAATGCTGGGTTGTGAGTATGGGCAGGGCTATCTCTTCTCACGTCCGGTCGCTAACGGAGCCGTCGAACACCTGCTCGCCCAGGACGCCAAACGCGACACCGAAGTCGACCTTAATCTCGACCATTCCGAAGAGGAGTTCTCGGTGGTTTATTCAATGTAGCGATTTTTCTCCCGCAAAGGCGCAAAGACGCAAAGAAGATTCCGGTTTTCTTTGCGTCTTTGCGCCTTTGCGGGAGACGGCCTTGCCTGATAGAGTTGCGGCATGAAATTTTTGAGTCTGAAATTGAGCTTCATCCTTTTATTAACTACCGTTTTTGCGGGGTTTTCGCCGGCCCAGGCACAGAATCCGGTGGCCGATGTCGTAATGGTTCTGCCCTTTGAAAACACCTCCAATCGCGCCGAATACAACTGGGTTGGAGAGAGTTTTGCGGACGCTTTGGCGGAGCTCCTCAACAAGCCGGGATTGATCGTGGTCTCAAGCGATGAACGCGAGCTCGCGTACCATCAACTCCGCTTGCCCGAGACAGTTATTCCCTCGCGCGCTACTGCCATCAAACTCGCGCGCCAGGCAAAAGCGACGATGATCGTCGTCGGCAGTTACACAGTTACACCACCAACGGCCGCCGAGAACACTTCGGACAAGCAACCGCGCGACGCTTACGTGCAAGTGACCTCGCGCGTGGTCAAAGTCAATGAAGGCCGCACGCTTGGCGAAGTCATGGACGGCGGTTGGGCGACGCGCCAGTTTGACTACGGTGGTCCACTGACCACGTTGCAGGACATTCACGGTCGCCTCGCGTATCAGATTCTTTATCAGCGCGACAAGGCGCTGCCGTATTCACAGAACCAGATCGTTCAGGAAGCGACGAAGATTCCGCAGAAGGCGTTTGAGGCTTATGTAAAGGCTGTGCAACTGCCGCTGCGCGATGAAGTGCGCGCGAATTATTTGAAGAACGCGCTGCATTACTACGCCGAAACTCTCGGCGGTGCGGTCTATCCGCAGGCTGCGTTCGAACTGGGTCTCGGTTACATGAGTCTCGGCAACTGGAAAGACGCCACCGAGTATTTCTCGAAGATTCAGAAGAAAGAGCCGCATTACGCGGAAGCGGCTTTCTACGCGAGTCTCGGCTACACCAAACTCGGCGACTATGGGCGCGCGCTCGCGACCGTGGTGCCGCTTTCGAGTGACTTGCCGTTGATTGCTGTTTACAACAACGCGGGCGCGGTGGCGGTGCAAGCAGCGAGAGAAAACAAGAACGATGTGGAACGCAACCGTTTGCTGGCCCAGGGAGCTGACTTTCTGACGCAGGCTTCGAAGTCTGCTCCGTCAGATCCGATGGTGCATTTCAACTATGGCTACGCACTCTTTCTCGCCGGCAAATACTCAGAAGCAGCCGAACACTTCCGGCCGGTGATCACTTCCGATCAGCAGGACGGCCAGGCGTATTTCCTTTTCTCAAAGTCGCTCTTAAAGCTCGGCAAAACCGAAGCGGCGACGGCGGCCGACGACATGGCGCGTCGTTATCTGCGAACTGCGTATGCGAAGTGGGAAACAGAGTGGCAAAAGTCGCAGACGACCAGTGGCGTCACTCTGCGAATGCGCGACGTGTTGAATCGCGAAGAAGTCTTTGGTCTTGATCGCGATAAGAAGCTGACCGCTGACATGGGTTCGCCGAGTTCGGCAACGCAGGACTTGTTAGTAAAGGCGCGTGATCTATATCAGGCCGGTCGCGATGAGGAGGCTCTTCCGGAGCTGCATCGGGTCGTGATGATCGAGCCGACCAACGCCGAGGCTTACCTCTTAAGCGGCCGCATCAATCTTCGTCGCAGCGATCAGGAAGCCGCGATAGCGGCGCTGAAGACGGCGATCTTCTGGGATCCGAAACTGATAGATGCGCACATTCTACTCGGTAAAATTTTCCTGGAACGAGGCGACCGCGGCGAGGCGCGTAAGTATGCGCTGAGCGCTATCCAAATCGATCCGAACAATCAGGAAGCAATCGCTCTCCAGCGCCAGGTCACAATGGGTAATTAGCCACAATGGGTAATTAGCCACGATGGGTAATTAGTGACCGCTATGGTTTTTTGGCACAGCGCGTGCTCAGTAGATCGCGGCACGACACGGAACAGACGGAAGCCGTCGCCGAGTCCCCGCCGCCAACATCCCCTGAGCGCCGCCTGCCGCTGCGCCAGCTACCTTCCGAGCGTTCCTTCAGTGCTTCCCCCCGAAACGTGGACCCAGTCAGTAATGACTGGGTTCTCC
>Ga0068859_100000564_pt1 | contig 36817 bp, 30 predicted proteins | sample KBSSwiS22_FD_66585 | JGI IMG/M metagenome (GOLD analysis project Ga0068859, IMG submission 66585) | Switchgrass rhizosphere microbial communities from Kellogg Biological Station, Michigan, USA - KBS Switchgrass S2-2 | ecosystem: Host-associated > Plants > Roots > Rhizosphere > Soil ... | reverse complement strand
ACCAGGACATCCTCATCAAAGTGGCGCTCCCGAGCGGTGTAGTTGTGGTGACAATTCACCGCCACCTCACCCAAAGCGAACGTCCGCAGCTCTTCGCGCAGAACGCGCAGCACTGCGTCCATCATTGCCCGGCGATTCTCGGCCGCATAGTCCTGAGCCCACTCCATCGCCTCGACATAGTCGTCGAAGTGCTGGGTACCCTCGACCAGGTAAGCCAGGTCGCGGTCCGGCAGGTTGATGAAATGACGGCGCATATCCTGGCGCGCCAACTCGATGAACGTCTGCCCGATCATGTTGCCGATACCACGCGAGCCCGAATGCAACATCACCCAGACAGTCTGCTCGCCATCGAGGCAGATCTCGACAAAGTGATTGCCACCGCCGAGGGTTCCCAGCTGAGCCTGCGGGTTCTTCGGCTTCAGACGCGGGTACTTGTCAGTGATGCGCTCTAGCCGATCCGCCAGCCCGCTCCAGCGGCTGATGATTGAATTCGGTGCAATCTGCCACGCGCCCTTTGTGCTGCGCCCGCGGATTGTCTCGAATCCGTGTGGCACAGCGTACTCGATCTGCTGCCGCACAGCTGTCAATGACTCCGGCAAATCGGACGCCTTAAGCGTCGTTTGGACGGCCATCATCCCACAGCCTATGTCAACACCAACTGCAGCCGGGATGATCGCGCCTTTCGTAGCCACCACCGATCCCACCGTGGCTCCGATCCCAACATGTACGTCAGGCATCGCCGCAACGTGACGAAAGATAAACGGCATGCGCGCGGTGTTAGCCAATTGGCGCTTCGCGCCGTCCTCGACCGGAACGCCGCGAGTCCACATCTTGACGTGGCGTCCGTCTTCTACGTTCATGACCTCAAAGTTTTCGTGCTTCATGTTCGCTGTCCCTTCAACACATTGCTCTCTCTTTTCGGGGGTAGCTCTTGCAGCGTCTGTGCCAGACCCGCCAGCCAGCGGTAGATTCGGACTAATACATTGTTTCTACAGCATTTTATCGAATCGCAGGGGCTGGATGGGCCCGCTGGCCAGCAGCGCTGTGCGACTCATTTAGCGGTATTTGTATATAGAACTATCTAATAAGATAGCCCGATGCGCACGGTAGTGATCGGATTTGTGGGCTCCCAGCTGGACGGCGGTTCGGGTAGCGGCCGCTGGGAGAAATGGCGGCCCACCGTGGCCATCTGCCAGCACGAAGATTTTGTCGTCGACCGTCTCGAGCTCCTGCATGCCCGTCAGCACACCAGACTGGCGCAGCAGGTAGCAGCCGACATCGCCTCCGTCTCGCCGGAAACCGAGGTGAAACTGCATCTCGTGGATCCCCGCGACGCATGGGACTTCCAGGAGGTCTACGGTCTGTTGCACGAGTTTGCTCGCGCCTATTCCTTTCAACCGGAAGGCGAGCGCTACCTCATGCACATCACCACAGGCACACACGTCGCGCAGATCTGCATGTTCATCCTGACTGAGGCACGCTACTTCCCCGCGGGTCTCCTGCAAAGCTCCCCGGCGCGCCGCCAGAGCTCCGACACCGTGGGCACCTACTCGATCATCGATCTCGATCTCTCAAAGTACGATCAGATTGCCGCCCGTTTCGCCCGTGAACGTCTCGAATCGACGGACTTTCTCAAGTCGGGCATCGCCACGCGCAACACCGCGTTCAACCGGATGATCGATGCCATCGAACGGGTGGCAGTCCGTTCACGGGCTCCACTACTCCTGGTCGGTCCGACAGGCGCGGGCAAGAGCCAGCTTGCGGCGCGTGTCTACGAGTTGAAGCAGGCACGTCACCAGGTCAAGGGCGAGTTCGTGGAAGTGAACTGCGCGACGTTGCGTGGGGACGCCGCAATATCGACCCTGTTCGGGCACGTCAAAGGCGCTTTCACCGGGGCCCAGAACGACCGCGCCGGACTGTTGCGGAAGGCTAACGAGGGCATCGTATTCCTGGACGAAATCGGCGAGCTCGGCCGCGATGAGCAGGCCATGCTGCTCAAGGCGATCGAGGAAAAGCGCTTTCTGCCCTTGGGGGCGGACAAGGAAGCCCACAGCGACTTCCAGCTGATCGCCGGTACGAACCGCGATCTTCGCGCGGATGTGCGGGCTGGCCGCTTTCGGGAAGACCTGCTGGCGCGTATCAACATGTGGACGTTCGTTCTGCCGGCGTTGCGCGAGCGGCCGGAGGACATCGAGCCAAACATCGACTACGAGTTGGAACGTCACGCCCGGACCACGTCTTCGACTGTACGATTCAACGCGGAGGCACGGGCGGTTTACGTTCGTTTTGCAACCTCATCCGAAGCCGCCTGGGCGGGAAATTTTCGTGAGATCTCCGCCTCAGTGAGCCGAATGGCAACCTTGGCAGATGGCGGGCGTATCAGCGAGGCGCTGGTGCGCGAGGAGATCGGGCGACTGCAAGCGGCCTGGTGTCCCGTCAAAGATGAGACACTGACCGGACTCTTCACGGACACAGAGCTCGGTGAATTGGATCTTTTCGATCGCCTGCAGCTTCAGGCCGTCCTGACAGTCTGCCGCGAATCGAACTCCGCGGCAGACGCTGGCCGCAAGCTATTCGCAGCGACCCGCAAGCAGCGCAGCTCCATCAATGACTCAGATCGCCTGCGCAAATACCTGGGCCGCTTCGGGCTGGATTGGACGCGGATAGTGAAGACAGACCGCTAGTTGACTGGCCTGATGCCGACATGAGTATCATTGCCCCCGAAAGTTCTGAACGGACGGGGAGGCAACGTCATGATGACACGACGCGAAGCGGTCCTGATCTCGCTCGCCGGATGTTTTTGTCGATTGGACACGACCCGCGCGGCTGCTGCAGTCGGCTTCACCGACAAGCAATACGCGAATGCAGTAGTCATCGATGCTCTTGGTGGACCAGGAGGCTTTGACCCAAGCGAACCCGACGACGCCTTCCTTTCGCCTAAGTTCCTTGCGGACGTACGCGCCTCAGGCGTAACGGCCGTAAATGTCACCCTCAATGAAGTCGGCAACGGGCCGGATCGCTTCCACAAAACCGTAGTTGACATCTCGCGCGCGGAACACGAGCTGACCGCTCACCCGGATGTGTTCCTGAAGGTCTTGAGTGCCAAAGATCTCACTGATGCCAAGTCGTCCAAGAGACTGGGCCTGATCTTCGGGTTCCAGGACACCAGCATGCTCGAGGGGGACCTCACCCGACTTGCAACGTTCTACGACCTGGGCGTGCGCATATCTCAGCCAACCTACAATCGGCGCAATCTCATGGGTGACGGTTGTCTGGAGGCGGCTGACGGAGGTTTGAGCCGGCTCGGCCACGACCTGATTGCCGAGATGAATCGATTGCACATGTTGCTGGATCTGAGCCACGCCGGTCCGCGAACCATTGCCGAGGGAATAGCCGCGTCGAAAGCACCGATGGCAATCACTCACACGGGCTGCCGAGCGCTCGTTGATGTGCCCAGGAACACCTCCGATGATTCGCTCAAGGCACTCGCTGACCGAGGTGGAGTGGCCGGAATCTACTTCATGCCATTTCTGCGGGCCTCCGGCCAGCCGCATGCCGACGATGTGATTCGCCATCTCGAACATGCCGTAAATGTTTGCGGCGAGGATCATGTAGGACTTGGAACGGATGGAGGCATATCCGGAATCGAGTTGAACGAGGCGTTCGCGAAGTTCCAGCGCAAGTTTTTTGAAGATCGTGCCAAGGCCGGCATTGCAGCGCCCGGCGAGGCGGCCGACGTATTCAACCTGATTCCCGAATACAACGAGCCACGCCGCTTCAGGACATTGGCGGATGATCTGGCGCGCCGCGGCTGGCCGGCCGGCCGGATCGAAAAGATTCTGGGCCGGAATTTTGCGCGGTTGTTTGGGGACGTCTGGAAATCATGAGCGCAGTGGCGTGGCCCGCGCCGCGTCACTTCGACTTTTTCGAGCCGGGCTTCCCCAGCAATTCCGAACGGCCAATCACGCTCCGCCGTTCAGGTGGTGTCGGATCAGAAAATCCTGCCGCCTTGATGTAACGAGTCAGGCCTTTGAGCTTGTTGTCCTTGCGGGCGCTGCGTACTGAGGCCATGCCCTCGTTCCAGGCGTGCAGCATCTGTTTTGCAATGTCGTGCCAATGCGGCTCATTTTTTGCAGCTTCGATCATCTCGCGGCCGACCTCTACGGCGGACTCACACAAGCGCTCGACCATCTGTTTGTAGTCAGGAGCCGCGATACCGAGGCGTGCCTTGAAGAATTTCTCCATGGACTTGCCGGGCGCCCAGGTTTTGCGGCCTTCGACCGACAAGCCCGGCGGGTTCGTCGCGTAGCGGGGATACGCCTGGGTCGTGACGATGTCATAAACGGGGGTGTATGCGACGTCGGCGAGCTGTGTGTAGTAGATCGCGATGTTCTTTGTGTGGCAGTCGGCGTTGCGCACTACATAGTTGGTCAGAATATGCCACCCAAACTTCTCGAGCTGTGAATGAGCAACTGCGAAGGGCAGGTACGCGCGCGTTGCACGCAGTGCTGCCTCGGTGCTGGGCCGGTACTTCTCATTTGGCGGCAACCCCAGGAGGCTGCAGGCATCTTCGATGCCGAAGGTTGGGGTACCGTTTGCGTCAACATCGAATCGGTCGACAACCAATACACGGCCGTCCGCGGACATCCGCGTCCTGGCCACGGGTGCGACATTCAGCCGCTCGAGCACCCGCATGGAATAGAACTCGTTGAAGCCGAGGTAGGGCGTGTTGTCATCAGATCCCTTGACGATATAGCGGGATGTACGAAGAGTAGACTTACCGAGCGGCACACCCGGCGCACTGATGTTGGTTTCCGGCGCGAGAAACTTCGGTACTGCACCGGAGATCGCGGCGCGAGCGTATTGCCGCACGAGCTGCGAAAATGTCGTGGCGGTGTTCTCGGCCGTCAGGAGCTGCTCGATTTGCAGCGGCTGAAGCTCCTCGCCCGGAGCCGCTCCTTCGGGCGTAACGGTAACCCGGCCAATCCCCGCGCCACCGACTACAGCGAGCAATGACAGATCGGTGCCATCGAGGAACGGGCCAAATTCTTCGCGGATGATGCTGAGAAGGTAGCCTTCCGGAAGGTTCTGGCGAAAGAACGGATGAAGATCCCGGGGCCAACGCCACGCCTCCTCCCGCACTGGCATCGCGACGCTCACGAAATCCGTGTCGAGTGCACCGGCTGAGTACTTCAGCAGGTATTCATCACCTTCCGGGTAGAGCCTGGCGACATTCTTCCCGCGCACCTGGACGTCGAGCTTCACGGGTTGCTCTCACCTCGCCTTTGCTCGGCAAGGATGTCCTCGAGCGTGCGAGTGTGGCCAGCCTTGACGACCTTCAGGTCGTAGCCAGCTGCCTCGAGGAGGCGAACTAGTGCCGACACACTCATGTCACCATGGCTGAGATTTTCCATGCGCCCGACGGTCAACCGATTGAGCCCCGCCCGACCTGCCAACTCCTGCTGGGTGAGTCCGGCCTGGCGTCTGGCTTCCTTCAATTGATCGGCAACGTCCGCGAGGGTAGTCATATGATACTCCTGGATAGCATTATCCTAGGTTACGCTGCTTTATGCAACTCATTAGTATCATTTTTGATTATCGATAATGATACTCATTGACACCAAAAAGCCGCTCGTATCCGAACTTTGCAACTCACGGGTATCATTTACCATTATCGGCACTTCCCGAATTCACAAGGGCCAGCCATGAAATTCACCTTTCCGGCCGCATGCATCACTGCCCTGATGGCGCTCACCCCCGCACAGGGCACGGCTGCCAAAACGCTCGACATCTATTTCATCGACGTGGAGGGCGGGCAATCCACACTCCTGGTTACTCCCAGCAAGGAGTCATTGCTCATCGACACAGGATGGCCCGGCAACGGTGCGCCAACCTCGAGGCCCGGTGATGCATCGCAGTCCCGTGATGCGAACCGGATTGTCGCGGCTGCTCGTGATGCGGGTATCAAGCAAATCGACTATCTGCTGATAACGCATTTCCATACCGATCATGACGGAGGGGTCGTCGAGCTCGCGCAACTGATGCCCATCCGCCATTTCGTGGACCACGGCAGCTTGCCTGAGGAGTCAAAACGGGATGCCGCGACGAAAGATGCGTTCGAGGCCTACCTCGCAATTCGCCCGAAGGCGAAGCACATCGAACCCAGGCCAGGCGATCGGCTACCGCTGGGGGGTGTCGATGCCACTGTAGTCACTTCCGCTGCGTCGACAATCATCCAACCGCTTGCCGGCGGGGGCGAGATCAATCCCGCCTGCAGCCGCTCGGCACCTCCCGCCGGCGAGAAACTCGAAAACCCGCGCTCGACCGGCGTGGTCGTGACATTCGGGAAATTCCGCTTTCTCGACGTGGGCGACCTGACCGGGCAGCCCCTGTTCGATCTGGTGTGTCCCAGGAGTCTCATCGGTCCTGTCGATGTCTACCTGGTCGCGCATCATGGAGGTGCGGACGCTTCTGATCCTGCAACGTTCGCTGGATTCAAACCTCGGGTGGCCATCATGAACAACGGCCTGAAGAAAGGCGGCGCGCAGGCTACATATGAGTCCCTTCATCACGTGGCAGGCCTCGCGGATGTTTGGCAGCTGCACCGCTCGGAATCGGCGGGCGACAATAACTTCCCGACCGAACGCATCGCTAATATCGATGAAAGCACGGCTCATTGGATCAAGCTCACCGCCAACGATGATGGCTCGTTTCGCGTCTTGAACGGACGAACAGGCCAATCGAAGAGCTATCCAGCGCGATAGACATGCCGAATCCTGTCCTGGCCCTGGCCCAACTTCCTCAGAGCGTTGCAGGCGCGACGGTGTTTGGGGACGGTTCGCATCCGACGACGCGCCTCTGCGCCGGTGCGGTGGACTTCCTCTGCCGGCAGCGGCAGCCGAAAGCAGTGCTGGACGTCGGTACGGGCACAGGAGTGCTTGCCAGAATCGCCCGAGCAAGAGGCGCTCAGCTCATCGTTGCAACCGACATCGATCCACTTGCGCTGTCCTGCGCCCAAGCACACTCGGCATTGGATGCGCACGCTGTAGATATCCAGTTCAGCCGTGAAGCGCCTGATCATTGGGGTGCGCGGTTCGATCTGGTAGTCGCGAATATCCTGGAGGAGCCACTGCGGGGACTTGCCACACAACTGAGTCGGGCCCTGCTGCCAACAGGACTCCTGCTGCTCAGCGGGTTTACACGGCCGCAGACCCCCGCCCTGCGGGTGTTCTACGAAGGCGCAGGCGTTACCTTCGTCCGCGAATCCCATCTTGATGAGTGGTCTCTATTGATGTTCGAGAATCCCAAGCCTCGCTAGTCGCGTCGAGTTGCGATATCTGGTCCTGCCGACACAGTGTTCAATTGTGGGTGGGAGGCCTCGTATGATAGTTGCGTTGCAACACGCGGACAAAAATCATGACTGCGATGCGTGCATACCTGGTGGCGCTTTCTGCGTTAGCAGGCGGAACGTTGGCCGTCGCCGGGGACGCGGCTACGCCACCGAGTCCAACCACACCCGCGCAGGCCGCGGAGCTTCCGCATTCCCAAGGACCTCGCTACCAGATAGATCCAACAGCTGATCTACGTCGCTCGTTCCCATGGGCAGCGCAGATAAGCCTCGGGGTCGCGGTGGTTCCCGATCCGAGGGTGCCGCGCTATCGACGCTTGTATGATCTCTCGGTCGAAGCCATCGAGTTGGGCATGTTGGATGCCGGATACGTGCTCGATCGCTATTCCTTGCCCTGGGGCGAGCAGTTGAAGACGGAAGAGTCGTCCGCAAACAAGGACGCTGCCGACGACACCGAGAGCGCTGAGAACGGCGGCTCAACCACGGAGCCTGCCCCAGGTGAGAAGAGCGACCCCGCTCCCGACAACATACCCTACGGTTTGCTGGTCTTTCGCTGTGACACCTGGCGCAAGAGTGAGTGCAGCCAGAATCATGAGACGGAGCAACGAAGCCGAATTCGCGCGCTCTATGTAGTGACGGACACAGCGACCTATGGACTCAGTGACCACGGCTTGCTTGAAGCGGCGCGACGGATCAGGGAGCAGATCAACAGGGAGCGGCCTTCGACCACTCAGCCGCACATATCGCTGTTGGCATTTCCCAGCTGCCCGGCAAAGGACGGTGCGCCCCTGGTCGTTCTAGGACCTGACTTCTCCGGAGCCCTGGACTCGGTCGGGGAGCAAAGCGCCGCCGTGACGCGGGGCCCGATCAAGGCAATCTGCCTGGTCTCAGGAGGCGCGACCAACCCTACCAACCACTTGGTTCACGAGTCCTATTCGAAAGTTCATTATGTGCCACTGGCGCTCGATGACTGGACGAAGCTTGCGCATGTCGCCGGGCTCGCGCAGCAGCTTCTCGGACTGAAGGACTCCACCTTGGGAGTGTTCAAGGATGTCACCATTCTGGCCGAGGCTTCCACCTTCGGCTCCGGCGTCTGCGAAAAACCAGATAGTCCCGCCCCCAACTACTCGAGCAGAGCGTCCGAGCTCCTGCTGGCCGAACAACTCTGCCACGATGCGCGTATGTTGTATTTCCCGGCGAGCATCGCGGATCTGCGTGACGAAGTGCAGCAACAGCAGGACGCGGCGCGGCGCGATGCGCACAATCCACTGCACCTGGCTGTTCCGGATGACCAGCTGCCTCTGCAAATGCGCGCGGAGAATGGGAGCGAGTACCCGGAAAGCCGGCAATCCGAATCCACTACCGCCAGCAAGCAACTCGCGTTGGAGCAGCTGCTCACCACCCTGAGCGCCCTGAAGCCTCCAAAACTCGTCATTATCGTTGCGACGGACGTCCGCGATCGTCTGTTTTTATTCGACAAGCTGCGGGAGCGGCTGCCCCGTGCAATGTTCGTTGACCTTGACGCCGACAATCTCGTGGCTCATCCCACCTATTTACATGCAAGCCGCGGCGCGTTAGCGATCGGATCTGCCAAGCTGCTCGTTAATGGCCGGATGGAGGACGATAGACGCGCGGCCTCGAAAAGGCAGCCTTGGCCGGATGACGGTGATATCTACGGTTGTCCCACCGTGGATGCGAACGCCGCTCAGACCTCTTATATCTCCAAACGCCCCTTCTCATCCTGGTCCAGTGATTCCCAGGCCATCCTGGCTGACTCGGTTCAGCGGTTGTATGAGCCCGGCTCCCTGAGCACTGCCGCTCCCTGTTTCATCGGTGCCGCGTCCGGGACAGTCAGGCACGCGACAGTCCAAATCGTCACGCTGGAGGGACTCAAACCGATCAGCGCTGCATTCAAGTCGAGTCTCCAAACCTGGCCGCAGGGCTTGCGCCTGACGTTGCAGCTGGCAGAGACCCTGGCACCCTTGTTCTGCATTGCCGTGGCCTGGATCTGGATAGCCGCCTTGCTACCCTCGCGCCCTAGAGCGCAGGTCCTCAGACACCCACTCTGGCGTCAGACGGGAACCATCGGCACGGTCGAAACGGCAGGGATCGCTTGTGCCGGCTTTGCGGTGCTATCACTCTGTTTTGCTCTCGAGTACCGCAACGCAGACTACGACAATCCACTGTTTTTCTGGCTGGTGGCCGCGGTCGCTATCGGTGCCTGGCGGTTGCTCGCATGCAGGCGCTTACTCCGCCAGACACGGGGTGGCATGTCCCGGTTCGACTCACAGCAGGCTTTCGCTCCAGTTGCTCTGGCCGTGTGCGCCGCGCTCCTGGCAGGCACGCCATGGTGCTGGCAACACCTCACAGCGAATGCCGGCAGCGCCGGGTTCATTGACCAAAGCGCCCTGATCAATCTTGCGCTCGACCCCGATGCCGGTCTGGCATTTTTCCTCGTGATCGCTCTCGGTGCTTGCGCCCTGCTATATACCTCTCTGACTTTGGAGATGGGGGCGGCAATCGTGCACAGGAATCTGACTCTCATGAAAGCCACGCGCCGCGCTTCACAGGTCAATCCCGCACCTGCCTCTGCGCCTGATGAGCTCAAGAGCGAATTGCTGGGTCCCCTGCCGGTCCAGATTGGAGCGGTCGTATTGATCGCCGCACTCACACTTCCCGATTTGCTGGGAATTACCGGCGGCGTGCGGCTGACCGTATTCGGCTCGTTCGCATCGTGTGTAGCCCTCGTTGCCCTGATGGCAACCACGATTATGGCAGCCATGTTGACCTTCGCCGCGCTGCGCGCTGGACGCCGGATACTCGGCCTGTCGGGGTATATGCGCAATGCCTATCTGACATCGAGGCACGCGCAGGCGGCGGACCCTTCGAGCGAGGTACCGGGATTCTGGACCCCGGATGCTCTAACGCCCGGCACATTCCCAGCGACGCCCGTCACCGCTCACGTGTTTCACCTGACTACCGCGGCCGCCGCGCTCCTCGAGGCAAATCAAACGATCCGCTGGCCCGGGCTGCTGAGCGGATGGTTATACAAAGGATGTGACGACAGCCAACATCGTGCGGCCGTGTTCCTGCTCCTTGCCACCGAGATCGGTGTGCATCGGTGGCTCGTGGCCGGCGCGGTCCTGTGCGCGCTGGCGAGTGTGGGAATCGTTTATCTGTTTCCCATCGAATCGGACCTGCTGCTGCTTCTCAACGTGGGTCTGATGGTCACGGCGGGCGCGATCGCGGGCTACATGGCGACTGCATTCGAGGGTGACGGGCTTCTGAGCAACGTGCTATGCAATCGCCCGCGAAAAGTCAAGCTCTCAATGACCCTGTTCGTTTTCATAGCAGCACCGTTTCTCGCGCTCTCCGGTGCTATTGCCGTGACCAGGATACCCGGTGTAGTTGACTGGAGTGGTGGAGTGATCGGGTTGCTACTGGGACTGGGATTGCATCCATAGCCGTCCGTTCCCACCGCCAGGCGGGCCGGAGGTTGGAAAGCGGCCGCGCCAGTGTTGATTGCGCGAATTGTATTTGATTGTAATCAGTCCGTCCCTGAAGTAGCCTCCCGCACAGCATAACGAGAAGCCGCAATCCGGCATTTGGGGAGAGCACTGCCAACTCGGTTGGAGTCGTCCGCATGGAGGCGCCCGCTTGCCTCGTCCGTCCGCGCTCGGTTCCTTCCGACGAAGCTGCAGCTTGCCTGCCGCCTGCGGCGCCGGCATCGGCTGGTTCACGATTGAACTGAAAGGGAAGGGCTTTCCGATGAAACTGAACTGCATTCGCCATCGAATGGTGGCATTTACCGCGGGCATGCTCGCCGCCGCCGCGGTCATGTCCGCATCGGCCGCGGCGCCGAAGATTTCGCCTCTGAACCGGATTTCCCTGCACGCGGATGCGGCCCGGATCGAGGTGTTCGTGCAACTGGACACGCCGTCGGTCGCCGAGCTCAACATCAACACCCTGCAGGACACCGGCACGCTGGCCAGCCCCGAGATCCAGCGGGATCAGGCAGCACAGGTTGATGCCCAGCAACGGGTCTTTCGCCAGTACCTGGCATCGGTCGGTGCCACGGAGCTCGGCGCGCTGCGGGTCGGTGCGAATGGTCTTCGACTGCGAATCAGCGCCGACCAACTCGAGGCGCTGAAAAGCCTCCCGGGTGTGCGCAGCGTCGGGCGTGTTCAGCTCCAGCACCTCACCAATATAACCAGCGTGCCGTGGATCGGCGCCCCCGCGGTGTGGAACGCCCTGCATGCCAAGGGTGAGCACATCAAGATCGGTATCATTGATACGGGCATCGACTACACCCACGCAAACTTCGGCGGCTCCGGGGATCCGGCCGACTACACCAAGCAGAATCCCGATGTCGTTACCGCCGGTACATTTCCCACCGCCAAGGTAAAGGGCGGTATCGATTTCGCTGGACACACCTACGATGCACGCGACCCCACCAGTGTGCCGAAGCCGGATGCAAATCCCCTCGATGTGGTAGGACACGGCAGTCATGTTGCGGGCACGGCCGCAGGGTTCGGCGTACCCGGCAAAATCGGCCCGGGTGTAGCGCCCGCAGCCGACCTGTACGCGATCAAGGTTTTCGGCGACCTGGGCGGCTCGACGAATCTCACCTCTCAAGGTATCGAATGGGCCCTGGATCCGAACGGCGACGGCGACATGAGCGATCACCTGGATGTGATCAACATGAGCCTTGGCTCAGACTTTGCTGAGCCGAATGATCCATCCGCCATCTCCTCCCAGCATGCCTCCGATCTGGGCATCGTGGTCGTCGCCTCGTCGGGCAACGCTGGCGCCGTACCGTATGTGACCGGCGCCCCTGCGGATGCTCCAAGCGCAATTTCCGTGGCGGCCAGTATTCCGGGAGGGCGCGTGTACTCGCGCGTGAATGTAACAGCGCCGGACAGCGTCCATGGCAGCAAGAAGAACCTGGAAGGCGCTGGCCCCGTGCAGCTGAAAGATATCGGGCCGGTGTCAGGCACGTTGATCAATAGTGTCCCGACGAACGGCTGCACAGCCTTCACCAACGCCAGCGCGATAGCCGGTGGCATCGCGTTCGTCAAGCGTGGGACCTGCACCTTCGACGTGAAGTACGTGAATGCCCAAGCGGCGGGTGCGCGCGCTCTTGTCGTTTACAACGACGGAGCCGATCCGACTCGCGTTGACCCGATCGTCATGGGCACGAGCACACCTACCATTGCGATTCCGGGCGTGATGATCAGCTCAACTGACGGCATTGCGATTGCCGCTGTGGCCACGACCACCACCGCCAGTCCGGTGAAGGTAACGCTCGATGTAGGCCCGGATCCGACCAAGGATGACCAGATCACATCGTTCTCGTCACGCGGACCAGGCCCGGGAGGCACTCACTTCAAGCCTGAGATTTCGGCGCCTGGATTCAGCATCGTCTCTACGGCGGTGGGTACCGGCACCGAAGGCACTTCGTTGCAGGGAACGTCCATGGCCGCGCCCCACATTACCGGTTCCGCGGCTCTACTGCGTCAGCTACATCCAAAATTCGGCCCGGGCGCCATCAAGGCGCTGCTGCTGAATTCAACAGTGAACGCGAATCCGTCCGGAGATACCGATCTGGCCCGCCAGGGCGTGGGTGTCGTACGGGTTGACAGGGCCGCGGCGCTGACGAGCTACGCAAGCCCAGGCGGCGTTTCGTTTGGCCGCCTCAATCCGGTTGTGCCCATTGTTCGTTCGCGGTCCGTCAAGCTGACGGACTTTGGGGGCCACTCGCGATTCTTCACGGTGAAGAGCGTGCCGCACAAGACTTATCCGGGCGTCAAGGTAAGTTGCCCCTCGTCCGTAACGGTCCGCGCCAATCGTTCCAATGAATTCGACATCAATCTCGTGTTCGATCCCCGTGTGGCTCTGAAGAAGGGCGTGTCTGACGACTGGCTGATGAGTGAGACAGAAGTCGATGGCTGGTGTGTGTTGAGCGACGGCAAGGACACGCTGCGTGTCGGCTACCTCGCATCGGTTGACGCCGCCTCCCTGATGCTTTCCCGCCGTAGCTCACGCAACACGCTTGCGTTGGTAAATGCGGGACCTTCCGTGGGTCTCGCCGAGGGCTTCACCCTCGTCGGAACCGGCAAGCATTTCAACGATGACGACGATTCAGACGACAAAGACACGTCAACGCCACCTCCCAGCAACACCATCGCGCAACTGGGCGTGCGGCACAGTACCGTCCAGGACAACGACACGTTCCAGTTCGGAATCGCGCTGAATCACATCTTTCAGCATCTTTCCGCTCTGAAATTCATGCTGCTGCTGGATACCAACAATGATGGTGTCGACGACGTCGAGCTCGACGGAGCTGACATATCGACCTTCGATTCAACTCAGTCCGTCGGCACGTTCGTGACGGCCCAGTTCGACCTGAAAACCGGCGCTGGCTTCCTCGATTGGCCGGGAATCTGGGATTTCAATGACCGCGTCGCCACACTGACTTTCACGACGGCTGCGAACACCAGTGCCCCTGGGCTGGTGCCACCGAAGTTCAGTTACCACCTGACTCTGGTAAATTCGGACGGTTCGACCGATATCATTCAGGGCAAGGTTGATATGTCCAAGGAAGTGGTGCCTGACCTCAATGACTTCACCCTGAATCCCGGTGAGTTCGCCGAGGTTGGATTCTCGGGCTCCGGCACGGCATTGTGGTTCTACCCGGGCAATTCACCCCGCAGCCAGGTTGATCTGGTGACCGTCGGCAAGAAGCACTGACGGCGGTAAGCTGGCCGGGCGCCAGGACAGGCGCCCGACTACTCGAGTACGCGAAGGGCCACGGCAACGTGGCCCTTCGTGCTTATCGCGCTTATCGCGCTTGGCCGCTCGCTATTCGACTTCAATCGCAGGACAGGCGATCACACGGTGCAGATCGGTGTTGAACGTGTACTCACGGCCGGCGTGCTCCAGCTTGATTTTGAATCCGGATACCCGCCCCGGAACCGGCGCGTTCGGCGTAGGACATCCCAGCCCCGTGTCGGCCCAGACCTGCGGTTCGAAACCCACGGTATTGATCTGCTCTTCGGGAGCGTGCACGACAGCCGCGAGCATCTGCTTCGCACGTTGAGTCATTAAATCGATGCCTCGCACGGGCACGAGCGGCCGAGCGAGCCTGCTGGCAGGCGTACCCTGGCCGGTACAAACAATCGCCTGATTACCCGCAACATGGACGACGTAATGTCCCTGCGTGCCCTGCAGCTCGATCTGATAACCCGGGGTCAACACCTGCAGGTACTGAATCCCCGGTTGAGCACAACCCAGGCTGGAGTCGTGCCACGTCACCGATTGGACGTGCGCAACTGTCAGCTGCGAGGGATCTACTCCCGCAGTCTTCAGAGTCTCGCGCGCCCTGGCGACCGCGAGGTTGCGCTTTTCGGTTTCCGGCTTTTGCGGCATATCGCCCAGGGCCACAAAGGGGCAGCCCTGTAATAACATCCAACCTACGAAGCTGATGCGCCTGAGACTAAAGCATGTCATATCTACGGGTTCCAAGTTGGCAAGCGAGAACCTGGACCGCAACATTACACCGCCATGCGCTCTGCGTGGCGCTCGTTTTGGCTTTTTCTCGGGGGCGCGGGGGCGCGGGCTCGGAGCGGCACGGACGAATGAGTCCGTGCCGCTTGGCATCGGCCCTTACTTGTAGGTGGCGTCGGTCCGCAGCAGGTAATCACGGTGCGGCCCAAAGTCCACCAGGGACGCGAGCGCTGGCCCCGCAAGCGGCTGCGCCTTCAGTGTCTCCCCCAGCGCGGCGTTGACTTTATCCACACCTTGGGCGGTCGGAGAAATCCAGTAGATCCAGAATTTGTTGGGTGCCTCGGTATGGATCGCCTCTACATCGACTTCGTATTCCTGAATCGTCCCGTCCGCCAGCAGTCTCTCCAAAAGCGGCACGATGAAACTCTTGCTGAGAGTATCGACTGCATCCTCCGGGGCGTCAGCCTTCAGTGTGTATGAGGCGCCGTGCGTATAGGCACCCTTCATGGATCCGGATTTCCAATTGTAGAAGCGGCTGACATACACCGTATCGGAGTGCTTCGTGGCATTGTTCAAGACAGAAGCCGTAGCGGCGCCGGCTTTGTGCAGCTCGTCCAACACGTTCAGTACTCCGGCCATCGACATGGAAGACCAGAAGGTGTCGTGAGTGTCTGTATCGGGTTGATGAACCAGATTCACATCGTCGCCATAGGCAACGAGTCCGCCGCTACTCAAGGCCTTGTCGAAGATCTTCGCGTCAGCGACCGCCTGCTTATCCATCTCCGCCCAGTGCGCGCGCGGTATGTCCCAATTCGCGACGTAGGTATACATTCGTGGTTTTTCCTTTACCTCCGCCGTCTGCGCGCGTGCCGGCGTAATCCAGACACTGCCCATGCACACACTGATAATCGCAAGCGCCCACGGTGCCGAGAAGGCAACGCATTGTTTTCTGTTCATTTTGTTTCCCCCTTTTGGCAAGACTAGTGTTCAACATCCCCTGGGGTCAAGGCCAAGTCTACGCCGCGCTGCACCAATACGAGGTTACCGATGATCACCAACACGCAATCCGGTACGAACGTTCATGAAGTGGCGGACAGTATCTACCGCATCAATACGCCGATAACCCTGCCCGGCGGCGTCGGTCAGTTCAACTTCAATCAGTACCTGATCGTGGATGACGCGGCCATGATCTTTCACACGGGCCCACGAAAGCTGTTTGCGCTAGTACGTGAGGCGATTTGCAGTGTGTTGCCGATCGAGCGGCTCAAGTTTATCGGGCTGTCGCATTTCGAGGCTGATGAATGCGGCTCGCTCAATTCCTTCCTTGCGGCTGCGCCGCAGTCCACGGCGGTCTGCAGCCGGGTCGCGGCCATGGTATCGATCGGAGACTTCGCAGATCGAGCACCTCGCGCACTTGCGGACGGGGAAGAGCTCGCGCTGGGCCGCCACCGGGTTCGCTGGTTCGACACGCCCCACATGCCACACGCCTGGGAATGTGGGCTGATGTTAGACATGAGCACATCTACCTTCTTCTGTGGTGATCTCTTCACACAAGGGGGCTCTGGAGAGGTGGCGCTGACCGAAGCGGATATCCTGGGACCGAGCGAAGCATTTCGAGCACCGCTGGACTACTTCGCGCACGCGCCCCAGACCCCGGCTATTCTGGAGCGACTTGCCCGTGAGAACCCGACAACGCTTGCCTGCATGCACGGCAGCGCGTGGCGCGGCGATGGAGCGCGGCTGATTCGCGAACTCTCCGCCGCCCTGATGCGCGCGGGGCAACATTCCGGTCAGGACACCTGATTCCTCCGAACGAAACTCAGTTGGATCGTACTGTTTCCCTTGGGGCTGCCCTCGATGCGCCACTCCTGAGTCAGGTGATCCGCATCGATGAAACGCCAGGTTGTCGAGTGGAAATGCGTGGCATGCGTTTCGAGATTCGTCGCTTCGCGAAACTCAAAATCAATGACGGAAGGGTCTGCTGAGGTCCTGGCAACGTAACGGGGTTGATTCAAATAGTCGCAGAAGTGGTCGGCGCGCAATTGCGAGCCAACCATGTAGAACACGGTGGAGGTGATTTGCTCCTCTCCGATCCACTCCTCTGCCAGGATGGCGGAGCCAAATGCGAAGGGCTGAAAAGTGTCCACCATGGTCTTGTTCTTGCCTAACGGGGCCTCCCACCTGCCCACGAGCTTCTTCAGATTTTCGAAAGCAATCTGATCGGTCGTTTTGGGCGTCTGTGCTTTCTGGGCCGCGTTACCGCCCATGTCCATCGGCATCGAGTCCATGGGCATCGAGTTGCCCACAACCTGCCCTGCCGGGAGTGGGGGCTTTGCCTCCTCAGAGGTGGTAGCGGTGCAAGCGGTGAGCGTCAGTAGGATCGCAGCTAGGGGTACGGGGGTTCGCATGGCAGGTTCCTCGGTGGGTAAAATGTGGGCGTAATTTGTTCGTCGGACTGCGCCGGCGGAAGTGACCCGGGTCATGGCCCTCGACCATGACTGCAGTCATGGGACAAGCCCAATCGAGCTGGACTACCCTTGGCGCCTGACGCGGGCGGGCGCCCGCGCGAAGGACGCCAATGAACCAGATTGCCCTGCGAAATCGGCTACTGCAGTTCGCCTGCGTGACCATGGTGGCCGCCGCCGGGGCCCGCCTGTTCTATGCATCGCTGTTCGAGCCCGGCCAGTTCGCGGCAGTGACACACGCGACCATCAAGTCGGGTGCCGCATATGGGATTTTCGCACTCGCCTATGCGCTGTTGCCGCAGGACGGATCCACGACATTGACTCCCTGGCGGCTATCGCTGTTGGTGGCGCAATCTCTCGCGGCCCTGGCGCTGGTCTGGATCTATCCGAGCTTCATCGTCACCTGCCTGTTGGTCGTGGTGGGCTGGCAATTCGCGCTGCTGACAGAGTTTCGCTTCGCGCTGTCGGCCACCCTCGCCCAGGTGATCGCACTGGGCGCCATCGAGTGCACCGCCGAAGCCAACGCCATGTCGGGGGTCCTCCCGCCCGCCTGGGCAAGCGCCAGTGCGCGGGTCCTCGTGGCCGTGAGTTGCGGTGGATTTCAATTGTTCGCCGTGTGCGCGGCCCAGCTACTGCGCAGCGAGATCGCGGCTCGCGACAGGTTGGCGCGCGCCAACGCGGAGTTGCAGGCGGCACAGGTCCTCCTGGGCGAAAGCGCGCGAATGGGCGAGCGGTTGCGGATAGCCCGGGATCTGCATGACGTCATGGGACATAGCCTGACGTCTCTCACGATTCATCTGGATGTCGCGAGCAGGCTGACCACAGGTGCTGCCGCCGAGCATCTGTCCTGCGCCAGGACCGTCTCCGGAGAGCTCCTCGAGCAGGTCCGGGCCGTGGTGGGCCGGTTCCGTGTTCCGCCAATAGATCTGCGTACGGCCCTGCAGTCGCTGGCCAATAGTGTGACAGGATTGGAGGTCCGTGTTGTGTTACCCGAGGATCTTGCCGTTCTCGACCCCGCCCGCGCTGATACCATTCTGCGCTGCGCGCAGGAGGCAATCACCAACACTCTGCGGCACGCAGGGGCACGGCAACTCGTGATAGAGGTAGAAGAACGCGGCGGCGGCGTCGTTGTCATGGCGCGCGACGACGGCCGCGGCGGGCAATTTACCATCGGTAACGGCCTTTCCGGAATGCGTGAGCGGTTTGAGATGTTTGGCGGTAGCCTCTCGGTGGCCAGCCGGGAAGGCGAAGGGTTCAGCATTCGAGGCATCATTCCCCGCGTCGGGGTCGCTCATTGATCCGGGTCTGCCTGGTTGACGATCAGGCGTTGGTGCGCGGGGGTCTTCGTGCCCTGCTCGGCCTGTTCGAAGGAATCGAGGTTGTTGCGGAGGCCGAGGACGGCGAAGCCGCGGTCGCCGCGGTCCTGGCCTCCAACCCCGATGTGCTGCTGCTTGACGTTCGCATGCCCAAACTGAACGGGGTGGATGTACTGGAGGCCCTCGCAAAACTGGACAAGCTGCCGCCGACTCTGCTTCTGACGACCTTCGAGGACGACAGCGCCCTGGTCTGTGGCGTTCGAGCGGGCGCGCGCGGCTATCTGCTCAAGGGCGTATCGCCCGAAACACTAGTTGAGGCAATTCGCATTCTTGCCGCCGGTGGGACGTATCTATACTCACCGCCGGTCTCCGCAACTACACGCTCCAGCGTCAAGGGGTCCTGGCGAGATAACACGTTTGATACGCAGGAGCCGCTGACCGACCGCGAACGGGAGGTGCTGCGGCTGATGGCGAGTGGTATCAACAACCGGGAAATCGCTGATGCGCTTTTACTCAGCGAGGGTACGGTCAAAAATCATATCTCCAACATCTTCTCCAAGCTCGGCGTGACCGACCGTACCAAGGCGGTCCTGCATGCCATTGTGAACGGCCTGGTATAGCCGCCACGCCGTCCCAACGCGCAGTCCGCCACCCCGCGGCTTGCGCTACTGGCCAAGCCGCCGCCGCGCTAAGGCCGCAGAAACTCCAACGTCACTTCTGGAATCTGCTGCTCCAGCCAGACTGCCATCGCCCGCTCCTCCTCCAGGTGATCGTTACACATCCGGGCGACATCGGGTTCCTCCAGCATCAGCGCTGCAGCTCCCAGCGAGGTATACGCCGCTATTTCAAAGTGTCGATAGGTGTACACGGCCAGGCAGTCTTTCACGGCCTCGTCCGGCACGACAGCGACGGCGTAAGCCTGAGCGATTCCGAAAAACCGGCTCGCCAGGTCTTTGAACGTCGAAGTGTCGGACCCGAGCCTCTTCAGGCACTTGTCGATGCGCTCGACCTGGGCGAGTGACGTCCGCCAATGCTCGCGAAACCGCGACGATAGCTCAGGGTAACGGGACAGCCGGTCGGCGAGCCGATCCAAGGTATCGACACTGGCGCGCTCCATCGCATGCGCGTCGCGCAGCCAGGCTATGAGCGTCTGCTTGTTCTTGGTCATGGCTTCACTCCATCTGTGATCGCGGCCGCGCCTCGAGCCATAACGGCCGCCAGGCTACTTCGCTGTGGCACTTGCGCTGGGTGCTGCCTCCTCAGGTGACACGGACACCACTTCCGACTGCCCGCTATCCGGACTGAACATGTCCCGGTAGAGTTTCCAACCTCCATTGATCTTTTTCCAGACACGGATGTATTTACCCGCCTCGACGTTTTCGCCGACTCGGACATTCCTGATGATGTAGGTGCCCTGCTCGATGGCAATGTTGCCCTTCACGACACTCCAGGTGGAGTCATTGCCGAAGCTGATGTACTTGTCGATGTTGGCCTGGAAGAACGCGGCAATCGCCGGTTTGCCTGCGATGGCTGGATGCCGCGGTGGAAGTATCTGGGCATCATCCGCATAGTGCCCTGCGGTCCCGAGAGCATCGCCCAAGTTGAAGTCGCGTGAGACAGCCGTCGTGACTGCCGACGGAAGCGCACCTTCCTCGGGGCTGCCGCAGCTGGCGAGAACCGCGCAAGCCATCAGCATCAACGTGGTCGCCACGGTAAGGATTCTCATGGGTAGTCCTCCGCTCCGCTGCTGTAGGGTGGAGTTTGGACCTTTCTGGCAACTATCCCAATACCAGCAGGAAACATCCCGGCTGCTGGCGGCAACCGGGATGTTCCTTACCGAATAGCTAGGCGACGCCTACGCCCAAGCTGCTGCAGCGTGTCAATCGCGTCGGCGGCTACCAGTGAACAGGTTGCCCGGTGTTGGCGTCGAGGATCAGGCGCCGCGGCTCTCGCTCCCCGTGCCAGCCATGCCAGCCGTCCTGATCTTCATCGAAGTCGAAGGCACTATTGAGCGATCCGGCAATCTGATCGAACGAGCCACCTTCCGCTACAGATTTACCGGGGGCCGCATCGATGCGACCCAGACCGAAATTGTCCTCGATGAAGCGCAGTACGGAGGTTTGATCCGTTACCGTGTGGTCGACGTAATTCCGCCGCGCGAAGGGCGAGATCACGAGGAACGGCTGCCGTGGGCCGTAGCCACAGCGACCCAACACCGCGCCCGCGAGCGCTACCCCACACTGACCGGTGCCTGTCAGCGCATCCGAGCTCGATGGTAACGCGCTGAGCGCCGAAGCGTTCACCAGCGGCGGATAGACATGGTCGTACCAGCCGTCCGAATCGTCATAGAGGACAATGATTGCGGTGTCCTTCCAGTATTTCGACGTCATCACCGTATTCACGACCTGTACGATGAAGTGCTGTTCCAGTAGCGGATCCGAATACCCCGCGTGGCCGTCCATGAAACCCGGGGCCTTGAGGAAGGTCACTGCCGGCAATCGGACACCGGGTTGAAAGCCAGTGATGTCGTAGGTCCGGCTCGTTGCCCCCGACACACTGTTGATCGTGAAGAGCGCACTCAGGTCATATTGATGCTTCGCCTGATCCGTGAAGCCGACCATGGCCGGCGAGCTCGGCGGCAGATGGGTCAGATTCTGCGTCGAGGCAAAGTATTGGAACGGCTCGTGGTGACCGATGTAATCCTGTTTCGCGGAGCCATCGCTCGCACTCATCGGTGTAGTTGTGATCCTCATCGCAGGTCGTCGCTTGATTGCGGCCGAGGCGAAACGGCTGGATGGTGCCGGTACCGGCGACATTGAGAGTCGGATTGTTGGGCGGCGCGGCGGGGCCGGTGAGCAGCCCGTTGATTGCAGGCGTGCCCTCTGCGGCCCTGAAGACCGGCTCGCCCGGCGTGTTGTTCGCTGCGAACGGATAGGTCCCGAAATAATGGTCGAAGGAGACGTTCTCCTGAAAGATGACGATGACGTGTTTGATCGGTGTTGCAGCCGCTGGTTCGCTCGCCAAGCCGGGCAAAGCCAAGCCGGCCGCGACAGTGGCCGCCGTGGCAAGTGACACGAGGCGGGCAGTCCGCCGGATGCTGTTAATAGTCATGGTCATTTTTCCCTCCTTCGGTGGGGTCTAACCTGATCTCGTTGCGGATTCCCCCAATCAAACAGTTGCTGTAATTGTCGCCGGTAGACTGCCAGCTGTTTGTTTCAGTTCGGCGACGCGGGCGCGGAACTTTGTGTTCCCTTTGCGAGGTAAAGTTCAAGCCCCCGCAGTCATGGAACTGTAATAGAGCATTCGTAGCATCCTTCTCGCCTGTCCGCTGACCTCAACTATTCCAATAAGGGGTACTCGACATGAAAGGCTCCATGCTCAGGACACTTTTGTTGACATGTGGGACCCGCAGGCACTCCCCGCGGCCGGCGGTGCGGGGCTCGATCAATACACACCGTTCGTGCAAGCGCTCGCCGACCTCAGTGTGCGTTTCCGCCGCCCCGTGCTTCTGCTAAATGGCGATACGCATCTGTATTTTGCAGACCAGCCGCTTGCGGACCCAGCCAGCGCCACCGGCGTGATTCATCACACGCAGCCCGTTCCGAACCTGACACGCGTCGTGGTGCAAGGCTCGACCAACACTCCCGCCGAATGGTTGCGCCTGGTCATCGATTCACGTAAGTCGCAGGTATTCAGCTGGCAGAATGTCGTGTACTGCGCCAACCCGAGCTCCTCGAGCTGCAACTGATCCGCTGGCAGGCAGACCACCATAGGGGAGTCTGCCCGCCGGCTCCTACGCGCGCGCCGGCTTGACATATCGCGCCGTAAAGCCCCCATCTGCCTACCCATGCGTGCTCGTCACCACGAAAGCGCACTGCAGCAGCCACTTCACACTTCCTGACGCCACCAGGCGTCCACCCTTCAGTCACCCCTGCGGGCGTCGATACCTCATTGAGCATTACAGGGACGGCGTCCGTCATTCATGGATGGCCTCCTTACCCTGTGAGGTTCGACATGCCTGGTCGCGATCGAAGCTGGATTTGCGTTGCCTTGTTCCTTTGCGGAGCGCTCTCCATTGCCAGCGCAGGCACGAGCGACGAGCCGCACCCCCTGCTCGCTGACTTCCGCCGTCCAGCGGCAGTGCCCGTCATCAAGACCAACCCAACGACACCTGAAAAGGTGGCGCTCGGGCAGATGTTGTTTTTCGATCCCCGGCTCTCGGGCTCGGGAATCATTGCGTGTGCCACCTGTCACAACCCGGCTTTGGCCTGGAGCGATGCGCTGCCGAAAGGCATCGGCCACATGGGCAACCGCCTGCGCCGTCACACACCGACCATTCTGAATGTCGCATATGGCGAGCCTTACTTCTGGGATGGCCGGGCTGCCACGCTCGAAGATCAGGCCAAAGGCCCACTGACTTCCGAGGCCGAGATGAACATGCCCGCTGAAGTCGCGGTGAAGCGGATTCTGTCGATTCCCGGCTATGTCACGGCGTTTGCCTACGCATTTCCCGGAAAGCCCGTTTCGGTAGACACCATCGCGGCGGCAATCGCCTCGTACGAGCGTACTGTTGTGTCGAACAGCGCGCCGTTTGACAAATGGGTGGCCGGGGACGAAGGGGCGGTCAGCGCCTCCGCCAAGCGCGGTTTCTCCTTGTTCAACGGCAAAGCCAATTGCGCGGCCTGCCATTCGGGCTGGCGGATGACTGACGATGGCTTCCACGATATAGGCATCACTGGAACCGATCGCGGCCGCGCGGCAATCGCTCCTGGAATCGTACAGCTCGAGTATGCATTCAAGACTCCCACGCTGCGCAATATCAACCAGCGGGCGCCCTATATGCACGACGGCTCGCTCGCCACACTGTCAGCTGTGATCGACCACTACGACAGTGGCTTTGTGAGCCGGCCGAGCCTCGACACGCAAATGCATCAACTCAGTCTGACGCCTGATGAAAAAGCGGACCTGCTCGCCTTCCTGGACACACTGACCAGTGTTGACTCGCCCGCCGTCGTTCCCCAGTTGCCGCAATGAACCCCGTAACGCTTTCGGAGATAGTGATGAATCGAGCAAGTCTGCTTTGTCTGGTCACGGCCGTGCTGCTCGCCGGCGCAGTACGCGCCGCCGCGCCGCTCACGGTTACCCAAAAAGGACTGCAGTTCAGCGTTGCGGACCTGAGTGTGTCCAAGGGACAGATAGTGGTCTTCGTCAACGATGACCGCACGGCCCACAACATCACCGTGACCGGCGAAGGCTTGGCCCTCAATGGCGGTCTTCAACAACCCGGAGCCGAATTCAAGGTCCCCTTCGCCAAGCCCGGGACCTACCAGGTGAGCTGCGGCATCCACCCGAAAATGAAGCTGAGCGTCACGGTCAAGTGATGGCCGTACGCGACGGCCCTTCATCATGACCCATCCACGCCCACTGCGGATGGTCCATTGGGCCATCGCACTCCTCGTTACCTGTCAGTTGGCCATTGCGGTTGTCCTGACACAGTTGCGCTCGCTTGCGTACGGCCAGCTCGTGCTGTCGCTGCACCGACAGCTCGGCTTGGTGATACTACTGCTCGTGGTGGCCCGATTCGTGCTGGTCCGGCGCAATCAGGAGCCCGCAAACCTCCCATCGGCTCTACCCTCCTGGCAGCTGCGCGCCGCAGCGCTCGTGCACGGCGCATTCTACTTGCTGCTCGTGGCACAGCCCGTAATCGGCATCTTCGTGGCCTGGGCGCGGGGCGACTCCGTTGGGTTGTTCGGCGTGGCTCAGGTAGCCGCGCCATTCGAGATTTCCGACGTCCTGCGTGAGCGGCTCATGACCGTCCACGCCATCACGGCCGTCCTTCTATTCGGCCTTTGTTTGGTTCATGTCGGTGCCGTTCTTTTCAATCACATCGTTCGACGTGTGTCGGTCATCGACCGCATGCTCGCGCCGATCCCCGCGGATAGATTGGTCAACCGCATTCCAATTGGCGCGCAGCTCTCCCTCGCTTTCGGTCTCGTCATCGGCATTGCGCTGCTCGTGGGTATCAACGCGGTCGCCACATACCGCAGCCTCAGCCGAGCGAACGAAGCGTTTCAGACAAGCGACGTAGCGGTGACGGACCAACTCCGCGCAGCGCAGGTCGCCTGGAAGGACTTGTCTGCCGTGGTTGCAACAGACCACGCAGATGCCGCTCGGAGCAAGGATCTCGAGGACTCCGCAAGGTCGAGCCTTGAAGACGCGCGGACTCACGCATCGGCAGACATCAAGGCGGCACTGACCAAGGCCATCGGGCAGCTATCGGACGCAACGCGCACCGAAGGACCCGGGCATGCGGAGGCAATGAAAGCTATCGACACAAGCCTCCAGGATCTCGTCGACTCTCAGGCCGTCGAGACCCTCCAACATCGCACCGAAAACGACGATCGGGCGGCCCGGGGCCATGATCTGATTGTCATTACCGTGCTGCCAATGCTATTGGCCGGGTTGATAACGGGCTTGCTCCTGGCCAGAAGCATCACCGGTGCACTGAGCCGGTTGGGGACACTCATAAAGAGTATTGAAGCTGACAGGCGCGACAATGCCATCCAGGTAGATGGGGACGGCGAAATCGCTGTCCTCACTCGCGATATCATCAGCATGCGCCTCGCGGTGGAGAGCCGGGGTAACGCGGCGGCAGCCCGCCAAGCGGAACTGGAAGCTGAACGTGCGCGCCTCGCACAGGAGCAGCTGCAACGCGACGCCGAGATAGAGCGTCAACAGCGTGTTGCCCGCCAGGTGCAGCGCGAACAGTTGGCATCTGAGTTCGAATCTCAGGTAACTGGAATCGTAGGCACTGTCGCCCAAACCGCGCATACGCTCTCTTCTACCGCTGCAACGATGGCTACGAGTGCGTCGACGGCGAGTGAACGGAGCCGTGACGCCAGTGCCGTAGCAGAACAGACAAGTGGAACGTCTGCGGAGATCTCTACCGGGACGGGCGAATTGTCCAGCAGCGCGCAATCGGTTCGTGAGCATGCCGAACAGTCCAAGTCGCGCGCGGGTCTGGCGGTAAAAGAGGCCGCGGATGCGAAGGCGCAGATAGCTCATCTGGTACAGGCCGCGCGCCAGATCAGCGGGATTACGGACCTCATCGCGACTGTGGCACGGAAGACCAACCTGTTGGCAATCAATGCACGCATCGAGGCCGCGCGCGCTGGAGAAGTTGGGCGGGGATTCTCGATCGTGGCCGACGAAGTAAAGGCCCTCGCCGGTCAGACACGCGACGCCACGAGCGGTATTGAAAAGCAAATCAAGGAGGTCAATGCGGCCGCCGCGCTGTCCTCCGAGTCGTTGCAGCGCCTGAGTGAGGTCATAGCGGGCGTGGACCAGGCCACTTCTGCCATTTTCTCCGCCACCGATGCTCAGTTCGCAGCCACTCGTCAACTGGCAAAGCGTGTGGCCGAGATCAGCTCCTCCATGGGAGCGGTCGCTCAGGACATACGCGGGGCGCAGGACACCGCACACGCCACGGAGCGAATGTCGGCTGATGTCGTGGAAGCTGCAGCGGTGATCGACGAACAGACCGAACAGCTGCGCGCGAAACTCAGCCATTTCGTCATGCAGCTGCGCAATGCCGGTGGGACGGCACACGCTCAGATGTACAGAATCGAACCCACGGACGAGCCGCAACTTCGGCACGCGATGGCTTCGTAGCCGAACGCCTCGGGCTTGGGTTTGCCTCGCGCAATTCGATACTACTCGTCATAAAAAATTCACTGCTGATACGGAGCAACGCGCGCGCTCCGCGGTCATACTTTTCTCCTCCTCTACGAAGGCCGATTGAAGATGGCAAACGAAGCAAGCCACGTGGTGCGCGTTCTGGTCGTGAGTGATGTTCGGATCGTGCAGGAAGGCTTGCAATGCGTCCTGGCGGGGCGAGATGCGGTCGAAGTCGTCGGCACAGTCGATACGCTGCACGCGGTAGAGAAGAGCGCGCAGCTGCGTCCGGACGTAGTCCTCTTCGATGCCGCGCGGCATGACAGCGTTGACCTGTTGAAAAACCTCGTTGCTTCAGCGCCCAATTCCAGGGTCGTCGCCTTCGGCGTAAAAGAGACTGATGGAGAAATACTCGCGCTCGCGGCGGCGGGAACCGCAGGTTATGTATGCAACGGTGCGGAAACCAGTGATGTTGTAAAAGTGCTGGAGCGCGTGATGTGCGACGAGCTGCCCTGCTCACCGCGAGCTGCTGCGTCGCTGTATCGCCGCGTAGCAACGCTCTCGCGGCGCGCTGCTGGCGTCGGCAATGACGGCGTCCCGCTGTCCCCGCGCGAGCTGCAGATCGCGCAACTGATCGATTGTGGCCTGACGAATAAACAAATAGGCCGCGAGCTCGGGATCGAAGCAGCCACGGTCAAGAATCATGTGCATAACATGTGCGAGAAGCTCGACGTCCATCGGCGCGGCGAAGCTGCAGCGCGAATTCGTGCCCTCTCGCGAGCACGTGCTCAGATGTCAACTTCGGCGCCGGATGCAAATCCGGCGCTCGAAGCGACATGAGGGTCAGAACAATCCCGCTTGGGGCGCTCGCGTTGGTAGCCATGTAGGCCATCCCTGAACCGCTAGGGGCCAGTAGGTGCCCATCGCGACGCGCTCTGCGTTGTCGGCGAAGGAAGGTCTCATAGCGAAGCTCTGGCCTCCTGGAATGCGCGAGAGATCGGGTACGCCTGCGCCGCCCCGAAGCGGATCAGGGAAACGCGGTACCGCGCTCGCCCGGATCAACTCGAACAGCGCGTTGACTCGCTGCTCGGAGCGCATTCGGAACGCACCCTCCTGCAACAGAGGATGATGCGCCAAGACGAGGGCCGCCAGACCCGTCACGTGCGCCGCCGCGGCTGACGTTCCATCCGCCGCCGCGTAACCACCACCGGGTACCGTAGACACGACCGCAACGCCTGGCGCGGAAACCGCAACCTGCGGCCCTCTGCCGCTGAAGTTGGCCGGATACATATCGTCACTGCCAATCAGCTGCGGAATGACACTCAGGACGTGGGAGCTGTCGGTGGGAAATTCCTTCAGCTTGCCGACCGCAGCGACCGCCAGGACACCCGGCAGGGCTGCTGGGAATGCGAGCGGGCCACCGGAGTTGCCCGCTGCCACGATGCACGCGATACCTTTTTGCCGCGCCTCCTGGAGCTTCTGGGCCAGGAGCTCCGAGAACTCTTCGCTCACCATGCGTCCCGTGCGACACGAGGTCCTGGGTCCAGCTCGTGTCTATGCTGCCGTTGGCGAAGTCTTTGCCCTGCACGACCTGCCGCAGTAACGGGTGTGAATTATCGCACCCGGAATCGATCAGGCCGATTTTGATATCCGCTCCGGAGAATCGGCCCGCGGTCGGATCTATCCCCATCAGGCGCTGCCCCCAACCAAGCAACCGTGCGGCTGGGAAGTTTGGAAAGAACTCCGCGAGGGGGCGAAGCTTGACCGTGTTGAGGCCAGTACTCAGCCTGGGCGCGCGGATGAGGCGGTCCCAATGATTTGCGGCCGACCTGATGAACAGGCCACGGATCGCCTCCGTGGAGCTTCCGAAGCAGGTTATACGCGCGGTTCCAGTTTCATCCGTGAGCGCCTGGGCCGGTAGCTCTCCTGCATCAATGACGACTGTCGCCCCGGCGAGTGGCTGATCGCGCTCACCGATGACACGAATGGAAATGTCAGTCGCAACGGAGCGCAAGGGCAGCAACGTCCCTATCTGCGCTACACGCGTGGGCACTGCCTGATAGTCTGCGCACGCCAGCAATGCATCGCGCTCGATGATCAGGTGCGCAGGTGCGAGTGCCCGCAGCCGTTGCGCCTTGACTGCATCGATCTTGGCCACGACCACTTCGTTTGTGCTGCGGCCATTGGCGGTGAACGGCTGTGTGCCGCCCAGCTTGATGCGCTTGACGACTTCGACGTTTTCCAGCCGGTTGAGGTACTGAACGACCTCCTCCATGGAATGTTGGGGTATTGGCTGACCGCCCGCAGATGTGCGCGTGCCGATGATGTACCGCTCGCGCCGCGTGGCCGGTGGCGATGCCGTCAGTCCGTCATCACCGGCTCCACCATCACCGCGGTTGCCTGTTTCCCGCGCGGCCGACGCGGCAGACTTGCCTTGCATTCCTGTGGCTCGCCGCATCGACTCGTCTGCGGCCTCGCCCGTCTTCCTGGCCACCGCGCCGGGCCGGTCCTCTTTCTCTTGTGCCATCGAACATTCCTCCAATCTGGTTGGGTCAGGCGGGTGTGTCGGGTGTGGCTCGCCGCTCCTCGGCGGGCGCCGGCGCCAAAGGTGCTCGCGCGTTTGCCCGGCCCCACCGAGGGACACTGTGTGATCCGACCGACTTGACTCTCGACCGTCGCTATCGACTGGTCGTTGCTACTGAATCGTCTGCGGCCGATTGGCGCCCCATGGCTGGCCTTGCGGGCCCCATCCCTGGCCTTGCGGGCCCCATGCCTGGGCCTGTTGGCCCCATCCCTGCGCCTGCGGATTGAAGCCGCCGTAGGCCCCAGCACCCAACCCGAGCTGCCCGTAAGGTTGCGCGCCACCGATGTACGGCTGACTGGCCCCCGCGAACGCCTGTCCGGCGCCGAAGCCGCCGCCCGGAAAGCCCTGCAGGCCCTGCAACGCCAACTGGTGTGCGAGTTGGTGAACCGCAACACCAATCTGTTGGGTGACAGCGCTTTGAATGGCGATGTGCTGCGCCAGCTGTCCGAGTACAGGGGCGACCTGGTGTAACAGTACGGATTCGATACCGGACTGCCCATTGGCATACTGAGCATGGCCGTTGTATGCGCCCGGCTGCCCAAACAGGCCCGCGCTCATTTGCGGCAACCCGGCCTGCTGGCCAAAAAACGGCGGTAGCAGGCTTTGGGGAGAATACTGTGAAGGGTTTGACAGCATTGAAGGCTCTCCATGTGAAGCACGTGTGATGACTGAAGCGTCGCCGACAGCGCTGTTGGTCGGCGACGGCAGCCATCATCGATGCACGGCCGTCAGGCAGGAATAGCCCAAAGAGCACAGGTGGAGTTACAGGGGGAGCCTACTCGATTAGGCCGTTCGGCACCGGCCGGGCGCCCGCGAGCACGCTCGAGCTCGCTCAAGGCACCGCAACAGTCGCCGTATTGCCGGTCATGACGGACACATTTCCAACGGTTGTCCACTTCATGGTCTGATATCCGGGCTGGCCCGCAGTGGCAGTCGCGACGTAGTCGTTGCTATCGGGCGAATCGACATCGAAGTTGCAGGTGGCGGCGACGGTGTAGCTTCCGGCCTCGATGAACGGGATGCTCACCTGCGCAGTGGTGTTGATTCCGTCGTACACAATGGGCATGAACACGATCGGATCGGCGCCATCCGTGCTATCCCCGTCCGCGTCATCCGGCACTGCGGCGGCTCCGGAGAACAGGTACAGGCCTGCCTTGCAACTGGAGATACTGGCGCTCGAGCCCAGCTGCGTCGCGGTCAGCGCGGCCAGGTCAACATTCGCAGTGATCTTCCCGACCTGCAGCTGATCCATCAGGCGCAACGTGGGTTTCAACACATAGTTCGGATCTTGTCCGGGCGGTGCCCTGACGGACTTTCGCAGATCGAAGTCGACGACCAGACGCGTCGTGCTGCCCTGGGCCACCGTAAAGGGACGCACCAGCTTCAAGCCCGTTTCAGCGCCGCTGGGAATGTATAGCGGGTATTGCGCGCCATTCAGCAACGTGATGTACGACTCGCCCTGCGAGTTCTTGTCCGCCAGCACCTTGAGGCGCATCCACTGATAGTCGCCGGCAGGAACAGCCGCACCGTCGGTCAGGGCGCCGGTCACGCCGTTCTGCAGCTTGATCAGGTCGATGGACTTCGTGTTGGCCTGACCATTGGTAGTCCCGAAATCGAGGCTCACCGCAGTTCCATTTGCGCGCTGCAACTCGAGGCCGGTGAATACGACAACCACGCTCGCCGCGCCGTCAACAGGTGCATCAGTGAGATTGACGCTCAGCGAGCCCGTCTCGGGATCCGAGCCTCCCCCGCCGCCGCAGCCGCCTAGTGCAGCGCTACCGAGAACCAGCGCAGCCAACCGGCTGGCGCGCGTGATGGAACTGTTGAGTTTCGACCTGGGCATGAACTCGAGACACCTGCGGCTTTCCTGGAGGCCACATATGAGACCATTTGTCCCATATGAGGCAACCTGTCTGTCTTTGGAGTCGGTGTTCGATACATAAGTCTGTGATGCTTTGCGGCTTATTGTTCAATTCGGGCCTGGTCCGCGGTCAGTACGCCCCCTGAGAACGACCCACGCACCCGCACGACATGGTTCGCCGCCTGGCTGAAGAACATCGCAGCACCTGAGGCCGTGCCTCCTGGGCCCTGGAAATTGGTTTGTGCGTTGGTCGTCACAGTGACGCCCAACACGGTGAGAATGGGTGAAGCTACGTTGGCCGCAGTGCCCTGCAGGTACGAGCGGTTCTCGTTGTTGTCACGTTCGAGCGTCGCGGCGCTGAGCGTCCCGGCCTGCCCTTCTGTTCCATGGACTTCCACATAGTCGCCGACACGCAGATCAGTCAGCCGAAACAGCTTTACGTGTTGACTCGACTTGTCATTGAGCTCAGTGGACGTACTCGTCGTGATAGCGACCCCCAGTACACTCACGGTGTTGCTGGCGGCTGTCACCGAATCGACGAGTCCACGCACCAGGCTCAGGCTCTTCGGCTTCGCCTCAACCTTCCTGGCCACCAACGTCCCCGCTGCATTGACCGCGCCCTGTACATCGACTTCAACGTTTATTCCGAGAGTCAAACCGTGCAGCACGAATTGCGTGTTCGCGTCCGTGATGACACTTTGCCCCTGCACTGCGAAATTCATGTTTGAGGTAAAGCTGTTAATGACTCCGTCGATATCCAGATGTTCATTTATCTTGGTGTCAATAGCCTTCAACAGCTCGATATGCGTGGCGGTCAACGCCCCGCTCGACGCCAGGACAGCTCCCTGCACTTCCACGGCTGTGCCGTTGGCCAGTGCCGGCGTCGCCGCCGACTTGCTGTAGTCCACGGTCAGGGTATTGATGCGGAATGTTTGAGCCGTCGTATTCAACGATCCGACGGTGCCTTTGACCTGAAGGTTGCTGCCCGCCGGCTTGAGATCGACGCGCGACGCGACAATCTGCCCAGCCGCATCTGCAAAACCGCTCACCTCGATGAAGGAACCGGTCTGCAGACTGGAGAGGTCCGCAGGCTTGAGAGTCTCATCGAACAACGTGGAACCGGTAATCTGCACGGTCTGTCCGAGCACGACCAGCGTATTACCTGCAAGATCAATCTGGGTCACCGGCCCTTGAACCTCGCCATCGAAGGATACTTCGGTCGCCGTCCCGGTGACACCATCAGCATTCACCGATCCCTTGACCGTTACAACCTGACCCGCGCGCAGTTGCGCCTCAGTCCCTGCCTGATGATCAATCAGAATCTGGGCATTGGAGGTGGTGTACTCCACGGCGTTCACAAAGATACTGCCGAAACCCGTAATTGGCCCGACCGCGGCAGCGGGCGCGGTGCCGCCGGAGCCCTGGATACCCGCAACATCGATTCCGCCGCATGAAGCAGTCAGCAGCATCGCTCCGACTGCACCGATCACCGTACGTGTGCATTTCACTGTCATTGCTCCGGGCATGCGGTCTGTTTCGATTACCGGACGGTCAGTCCTGAAGGTGATACACGCCGGCGCCGAGGCGAATGGTCGCCTTCTGCGAGCTCCCGGTACTTCCTGTTGCTTCGTGAGCTAATAGCCATGCATCGACCCGCTCGAGAAATGCCTGGCCCTCCTTGTTGAGGAACTCGCGGAATTCCGGGAGTGCACTCGCCAATACCCGATCATTCAACGCCGCACGTTCGAACCGCGCCGGTGTCCTCGGGTCTCGCGTCAAGTTATGCACGTAGGTCGTCGCGACATCCGCGAGTACCGTACCCCAAAGGCGAACGAGCTCTGCGTCCATCTTTTGCGGTACATACATGCGCTGGAGCGGCTCGAGGCGGCCGTCGTCCGTCACGCGAATGGCGCCTGCGCTCCGTAATTCCTTCAAGAGAGTTGAGGGCCTTATATCGCCTGCACCACAGCGCCGCAGCAGAGCCGCAAATGTGGCTCCATCACCATCAAGCGCGAGTAACGCGGGTTTTCCGCTCGAGTCGAGAAATTCCGGCTCCAGATGCCACGCCGACAGGACCAGCGAGGCCTTGGTGACGTAGCCAGTCAGTGCTTCGGGCCCGGATTCGAGCCGTTCGCGCTGAATGCGCACTTCCCGACGTGCCAGACCGGTCAACACGGCCGTACGTGACACATTAGTTGGTCTACGCCGCTTACCGAATTCGCGAGTCGCAACTTCGACATACGCCGTCTTGGCGACTTCCGCGAATTCACGCCACGTAATGCCACAGCGGATCAACACGTGCACTAGGGGCTTGAGCCACTGGCGTGTCGCCGCTAAAACGTGAGCTGTCGACGCGGATGCCATAGGTGGGACAAATTAGCACACGTCCGGTGCTGCAACGCAAGGTTGGCCTTTGCAATTCGACCCAGGTGTTTGTCAGGTAAGGCACGCGTTATGACACATCGTGTTTGACGCCCGATGTCAGTTTGCAGGCGGGCCTGACTCGATGCCTGCGGGTCCTGGCGTGACGCCGAAAACCGACATCTTGCCTTTTGTGGGACAGACAGTCTCATATATGGTCGCGATCACGGGGGAGCGGCAGATGCGCCAATTGGTCAGGCTGGTCGATAACTTGCGGGATGAGAGCGGTGGGGCCGTGCGCAGCAAGCCGCAGCTGCAACGGCGGCCGGTAGTGTTGAGGCAGGCCGTCGAACAAGCCGTGGAAGCATCGCGGACGATGTTCGCGGCACACGGCCACGAGCCGGCGGTCTATTGCCGCGATGATCAACTCACGGTTGACAGTGACCCGTTTCGTCTCGCCCAAATATTGACTGATCTGCTGTCGAGCTGTGTAAAACAAACCATGCCAGGCGGGACAATCTCGCTGACTGTAGAGCGTGATGGTGACTACGCAGTCATCAGCGTCTGCGATGCGGACATCGGCACTCCGCCGGACTATCTGAAGGATGTGTTCGGCGTGAGCGGGTACAGCCGGGCCCTCGGTACCGGTAGTACATTCACGGTGCGCCTGCCGGCAATCGTCACCTCAGCGTCAAGGACACGCGCCGCTAACGCGGCCGAGCCGCCGACAACAATGAAAGATGCAAAAGCGCGGCGGATTCTGGTTGTGGACGACAATACCGACGCGGCGAGCTTGCTGGCCGTGTTGCTGGAACTCGAAGGACATGAAATACAGACTGCCGCCTACGGCGGTGACGCACTGAGGCGGGCTGAGTTGTTCCGGCCCGAGGTTGTCCTCATCGACCTGGAGATGCCAGGCATTGAGGGTCTGGAAGCGAGCCGCCGGATTCGCGCGCGTCCTTGGGGGAAGGATGTCGTGATTGTTGCATTGACAGGTTGGGGTCAGGAGATGGATCGGCGGCGCGCGCAGGAGGCGGGTGTTGATTTGCACTTCGTCAAGCCTGTCGATACCACAACACTGTTGGCCGGCGTGGCGCGCGCGCTCAGTGACGATCGGCGTGTCAATTTGTCTTAACACGCCCCAGGGGCTTTGCCTGGCAAAGGGATTTTTGCGCGCTGCGTCACATCACGAGCCTTTGGTCGGTGAAACACTGCCGAATGTGAGACATTAGTTCTCACAGGTGACAGGCATACCGTGAGTGAGGGAGCACACACGGTCGGCACACTGGGAATTTCCGGGGAAGCTCAGATGCGATTTGAATCCACGCCCGCGGCGGCGGAGGGGAAGTTCGTCATCACCCTGTGCTCGGTCGCGACGCCAGTCACGATCCCACAGCCACGATCACCACAACTCACACGTTACAGATTCTTCCTGGGTCAGACCATGGAAGGTGGCCGCAAGCGCTATACGCTGTACATGGGCCACTTCAAGACTTCGGCCGACGCTGCGAAATGGCTGACGGTTCTGCGTGGCATCTATCCGGATGCATTCGTGAGTGAAGAGGGAGCTACGCATAGTGGCGTACTCAGCGACACGCAAGTGCTGTCGATTCTAGAGGAGCGCCGCACGGATGCTACAGCGGCGAGTGCGGATGCAACTGCTGCCGTCCGCGACATCTCGTTGCTTCGTCCTGATGACACGGTAACCCGGCGTGCGCTGAAGGATGCCGTTTCACACGACGCCCCCGTCTCGTTCGCGGTGCAATTGCAGTGGGCTGCGCAGCCGATCGAGTTGGAAAAGGCCCCACGGCATCCGATCTTCAGCTCCTACACGCTGTACACGACTCAGGCCCGCCTCGAAGGACGCAACTGGTTCTGCCTGCGTCTTGGTTTCTTCAGCGATGCGATCTCGGCCAAGCAGGTAGCCCAGTTTCTATTCTCGGATTTCCCATCGGTGGCAGTCGTACCCGTCAATCCCCAGGAACACACGCAAGCACTCGAGACCGGCCTGAGATCCACGGGTGCGGCGCTTACCGCGCAAGTGCGCCAGGTGCCGCCTGCTCCTGCCAGGCAGGCCGCTGTTGCCGCCGCGCCGCGCGATGTCAAGAGCAGTCCCAGTGCGCCAACACGCCCGAAGCCTGCGGGAATTTCACTGGAAGAAACATTGGAGACTCTCAGAACGAGTGAGTTCGCAATGGACAGCGGCGACGAGTGGAATACGACGGGTGTACGACACCTGCAGGTCGTCAAAGAGAGGCCGGCCTCGCGACAGCCCAGGAACGCCGTGCCGCAACGGCGCAAGTTGTAGTGGTGCTCAAAGGCTGACCGCATCGGTGTTGGCGCCGCAGAGGAGGACCCCGACGCGCTCGTTGGGCTGAGGCTGATATGCTCCGCTCAACAACGCCGCCATTGCGGCCGCGCCGCCCGGCTCGGAGGCGACTCGCATGACGCGCCAGAGTGCCTTCTGCGCCGTCTTGATGTCCTCATCCTCCACCAACACCACGCGATCTACGAATCGCTCAGCCAGGGGATACATCAACTCTCCCACCTTGCGTGGCGCGAGTGAATCTGCAGCAATCCCGCCAGCCTCGGCATCTACGGGATGACCCGCCTGCAACGCGCGATACAATGTCGGTGCGGCACGGGGCTCGACCGCAATGAGCTTTACCCTGCCTTCAAACCAGGCAGCGATACCACCTATCAAGCCACCGCCGCCAACGCTAACGAGCAGGGTGTCCATGTCAGGACACTGCTGTTCGGCTTCGAGACCCACTGATCCCTGACCGAGGAGAGTCTCGGGCTGATCGAAGGCGTGGATCTGCATTGCGCCGGTTTCGCTGGCAAATTGGCGGCTGGCGGCCAGAGCGTCGGCGTACAGCTGGCCCACCACCCTCAGCCGCGCACCCAGACTGCGAATCCGCTCCTGCTTGGTCGCCGCGGCCACTTCGGGAACGAAAATCGTAGACTGAATCTGCAGCCTGCTCGAGGCGAATGCGACTGCAAGACCGTGATTGCCTCCGGAGGCCGCCACGACACCCGCTTTGGGGACCTCGCGCATCAGCAGGTTGGCAAAGGCGCCGCGCGGCTTGAAGGATCCCGCATGTTGCAGCAGCTCGAGCTTACAAACGAGAGGAAGGGGGCTGAGCCCAAAATCAGCCAGATTGACTTCGAGGGTCGGCGTGCGGCGGATATAGGGCCGAATCAGCTCATACGTCGCGGCAACTCGCTCACGACTGATCACAGCGGCTTGCATGACACCTACATTCCACGGCTTGCGGGCGAGTCCGGTGGCAGCTATAGTAATTTGGAACTTAGCTAAGTGGCAATATACATGCGTGTTGCGCAGGGAGTGAGTGCGTTCGCGGTGTCCTGCCTGCTGGCGGCCTGTGGCGGTGGAGGTGGAGGCGGCGACGACACTGCACCACCCGGAACTCCCCCACCCGCATCGGCTCAGACGATTCGCGTGTCCCAACCTTCCACATTCCCGGCGAACTGCGACGGTGTTGCGCCGGATGGGACGCTCTATGTTGGTGCGGTAGTCGAGCCATACCTCGCGGTAAACCCCACCAGTCCTTCGAATCTGATCGGGGCGTGGCAGCAGAATCGCTGGTCGAGCGGTGGCTCGCAAGGCATGGGATCGCATAGATGCGACACAGCGTGGACCAACTTCCTTCGCCATGACTGCGGACAGTGGCGCGACGT